>SMEQ01000053.1_pt1 | contig 36533 bp, 30 predicted proteins | sample 2456281 | NCBI WGS metagenome assembly SMEQ01 (sample SAMN10132596, study PRJNA489261) | soil metagenome | isolation source: day1 antibiotic-loamy sand soil ammended with raw manure from dairy cow... | place: USA | collected 2015-04-01
GGTTATAGTTTTGATTTTGAGCTGTTAGAGCAACAAGCCGTTGAAGCTAAAATGTTACTGCTGTGCAGCCCGCATAATCCAGTGGGGCGTGTGTGGCGTGAAGATGAATTACAGCAGTTAATTGAATTGGCGTTGCGCCATGATTTAATTATTGTCAGTGATGATATTCATTGTGATTTAGTGCTGCGCACGCCGAGTGCCGAGAGCCAAGGGCCAAGCGCAAACCAAAGCTCCCGCCAGACTCTAGGCTCTAGACACCAGACCAACCACATCCCTCTTGCTACGTTAGCGCCTAAAGAGCTGCGCTTAATTACTTGTATTTCCCCCAGTAAAACCTTCAATATTCCTGGTTTGAATTTAAGTGCGTTAACCGCCAGCCATGCCGCTGATAAAAAGGCCATACAGCAAGTGTTTGGTAAGCTGCATATCAATCCGTTTAATCCGTTAAATATGACCGCCTTCGAAGCGGCTTATACAGGCGGTGATGCTTGGCTGGATGCCTTGTTGGTGTATTTAACCAGCAACCAAAACTTCGTACTCGACAACTTAAAAAGCACACCTATACAATGCCAACCATCGGAAGCCACTGCGCTTATGTGGCTCGATTGTCGTGCGCTTAACCTAAGCAACCAGCAGCTGACTGAGTTTTTTGTACAGCAAGCTGGCCTTGGTTTAAACGATGGTTTTAGTTTTGGTGCAGGCGGTGATGGCTTTATGCGCTTAAACATCGGCACGCAAAAAGCCGTGCTAGAGCAAGCCTTAACACAACTGACACAGGCGCTGGTTTAATCTTTTGCATACATATTTATGACGCCCATTAAACCTACCTTAGAGCAGGCTTCACCCTCTTTCTATATTGCTATTCTTGCCCTTGCCCTAGGCAGTTTTGCTATTGGTATGGGTGAGTTCGTTATTATGGGGCTGTTGCCTGAAATCGCTGCAGACTTAAACATTAGTATCCCGCAAGCAGGCCATGCCATCAGCTCTTACGCATTAGGTGTGGTTATTGGTGCGCCTTTGCTGGCGATTATCAGTACTCGCTATTCTCGTACCTTGATGCTCATCGTTTTTATGGGGCTCTATGCTTTAGGGCATTTTGCCAGTGCTTTCGCTGCCAACTATTTTGCTCTATTAGGCTTACGTTTAGTCAGTGGTTTTCCACACGGCACCTATTTTGGTATTGCCTCATTAGTAGCGGCCTCTCTTGCGCCTAGGCATATGCGCACGCAGGCCGTTGCCTACGTCATGATGGGCTTGGCCGTTGCCACTTTAATTGGCGTGCCTTTCGCTTCGGCCTTAGGGCAGTGGTTGGGTTGGCGTTACAGCTTTGCCTTGGTCGGTATCTTTGCCTTAGCCGCCTGCGTTGCGGTCTGGCTGTTTGTACCGAAAGAAACCCCATTGGCCGGTGCGCGCATTAGTGATCAGCTAAGCGTGTTCACTAACAAGCAAGTATGGCTAACCCTTGGCATAGGCGCGATTGGCTTTGGCGGTATGTTTGCTATTTTTTCTTACGTAAAGCCGACTCTTATTGCTTTAGCAGGGCTAACCGAAGCAGGCGTGCCTCTTATTCTTGGCCTGCTGGGTGCGGGTATGGTAGCGGGTAATTTGGTTGGCTCTAAAATGGCGGATAAAGATCTGCTCGGTACTATTAAACGTTGTTTACTCTGGTCTGCGCTGGTGTGTGGCGTATACATTTATAGTTCATCGAACCTGATACTGGCCTCTATTACTGTGTTCTGTGTGGGCACTGTGGTCGCTATTGGCCCTGCCATTCAAGTACTGCTTATGGAAGTTGCCGGTCGTGCGCAAACCATGGCAGCGGCACTTAACCATTCGGCCTTCAACTTCGCCAATGCCTCTGGTGCTTTTTTGGGTGGCTTGGTCATTGATTGGGGTTGGGGTTTTTCTGCTACCGGTGCCGTTGGCGTGCTGCTTTCTATCGGCGGGCTTTTAATGTTTTACTGGATGCTGGCCGATGCCAAGCGGCCTAAAAACGCTTAACGCCTTTCGCTATAAGATCTGCTAACTTATATCTACTTCACGCCAAAAAAACGAGTCAGCCATGTCAATTGCTAGCCATATTCGTAAACACCCTTACATCACTTCAGGCTTATTAGCGGCACTTGCCCTAATAAGTATTATGTTCGCACAGGGGACTTGGCACTTGTTGTTTGATGGTGACAACCCCAATGCTCGCTATGCTTTGTATGGTGGTTTAGTGGGTTTTGCTGCCACTGCGTTAGGCGCTCTGCCGGCCTTAATGTTGCGTACTATTCCGCAAACGCTTGAAGACGCTATGCTTGGCTTTGCCGCAGGCATGATGTTAGCAGCGGCTTCTTTTTCGTTGTTACTGCCAGGGCTTGAAGCCGGCTTTGAATTTACTGGCAGCCGTATTTATGGCGCTCTGTTGGTGGTGTTTGGCATGTTTTTAGGTGTGATGCTGATGCTTGGCTTAGATGAGTTCGTTCCACATCAACACGATACTACCGGTACTTTTGGCGTAGGTGCAGAGCGCTATAACAAGGCTTGGTTATTTGTATTTGCGATTGCGTTGCATAACTTACCCGAGGGTATGGCCATTGGCGTGAGCTTTGCGCAAGGCGATTTAACCGTTGGTATACCACTGACCACAGCCATTGCACTACAAGATATTCCTGAAGGCTTAGCCGTTGCACTTACTTTGCGGGCGGTTGGTTTTAGTGCCTTTTATGCCGTATCCGTTGCCATTATCAGTGGTGTTTTTGAACCTCTTGGAGCATTGCTCGGGGTCGGCTTAGCCGGTGGTTACTTACTGTCTTACCCTATTGGTTTAGGGCTGGCTGCTGGTGCCATGATTTTTGTGGTATCGCATGAAGTGATCCCCGAAACCCACCGCAACGGTCATCAAACGATTGCCACTATTGGGCTGATGGTGGGTTTTGCGCTAATGATGGTGTTGGACACTACGCTCGGGTAGCTTTTGCAGCACGAACAGCACTAAAGCTGATTCACTAAGCGGTAAGGTTAAAGAGATTTAAAGGGCACTCACTTGAATCGAGTGCCCTTTGCTCATTATCTATCTTAGAACCATGTCCTTACTGAACATAACGAAGATTGGGCGTGAAATCCTGCTTTTCTGCTTCACCCATATGAACGGTAAAGATTTCGTTATCGCCTACGCTGTTTGACCACATATATAAATAGTCTTTCCATGAACCCGACGGCCAACGTTGTAGATAGTAATCCACCCCATTAACGGTGCTGCGGTCAACAAAAGCAATTTCATCACCATCTTTTAAACAATCGCCATCATCGTTCAAAATACGTACACGCAGCTTATTAGAAGCGTTGTCGGGCTTGGTGAAGTAGGCGTAGTTGCCACCGCCACCGCCTAACCACCAGTTCCAATAAGAGCCTGCGCGCTGCTTCCCTTGCACTTGAATCCAATCATCGTTGCGAATACAGAAAGCACGATTCTTAGGATACCAATTATTGATACTCATAATAGTGGCAGGATCATTAGCTTCACCTTTAACGGTTATCCAACCCTTATTACTGTTCGGGTCTATACGGATAAACTTGCCGTTGGCTTTGTTCTGAAACTGCACTGATTGATATGGCTTGTTAGTGGCACGATAGCTTTCGGTGCGAGTATTAGCGTCTGCGTATGAAAAACCAGCAATAGGGTAATGATCCGATAATTCTTGGAAACGATAATTACCTTGCGCCCAATTTGTTGAAGTCACATCCAAAGACTGATTATGCCAGTGCGTTGGCTGTGCATGGTCGCGCGATACAAAAATATAGTCTAGGTATTCACTGGGTAAGTCAGGGTAATTATAAGCTGCTATGCCATTTGATTCAGGATCCCAACTGGTAGAGAAGCCAGCGTAAGCATCAGGAGCACTTACCTTTAATGTTTCTAACATATCTGGATACTCAGCCGAGCCTTTAATAACGTTAAAGTCACCGCCCAAAAACAACACTTCAGATGCTGAAATATTATGACTGGCAATGAAATTTTGCATTTCTTTAAATTGGCTTTTGCGCGTGGCGGCAGGATTAGTACAAGTACTGTCTTCTGCTTGCGCATGAGTACCAATCACATGATAGTTTGCACCGTTTTTATTAATACGAGCATAAACAAAGCCTTTGTTAGCCAAATAGTCCGCGCCACAGCCTTGCTGATAGACATACTGAATTTTCTCTTCTATAGGCCAGCGGCTAACAATGGCTACACCGCCGTCTTCTACAGTAGCATCTGAATAGGCACCGAGCGTGGCATCCCAACCGCTTTTAGTACGACCCAGCACTTGAGTTTGGTATGGGTAATCCGCTTTTAAACCATTCAATAAAGTGTCTGCAGGGCCATTATCAAATAGCTCTTGTAAGATAATAGCATCCTGCCCTTGCATAAATTCAGCTTCTGCAATCATCTGCGCGCGCCCTTGGTGATTCCAGGCGCCCAACACTTCCGGCAACATATAAATATTGTAAGACAGCAAGCGAAAATCATCGACATAAGCTAGGCCGCTGCTTTCAGTGACTGGTAATGGGGGAGTAGAAGTACTTTCAGATATTACTGAGGTTGATGACATGGCGTTGGCTGAGGTGGACATTACCCCCACAGCCAATGTCAGGAAAAAGGCAAACTTTAGATTCATAGCAGCTCTTGTTTAGTTGTTTTTATGGTTATAGCCGACTTCCCTTTCCTGCTTTCTACTGAATAGTAAGTCCTCTATATACATTGCTATAGGTCTTGCCACGCCAAACCAGAACATTCGTACCAATTACTGCTATAAAGTCTTATGCCGCAACGATTTAATATTTATCCATAAAATCATAATGTTACCGCCTATCACCTAAATTGAGGCTTTGTTATGTACGTGCTATCCTCCGCCGCTTTAAAATTATCGGGTTAAGTCCACAGGGCTTTTCAAGGAAGAATGCTTTTATGAAACTGTTTTTCTCATGCTTTTTATGGGTGTTGGCTACTTTCTCTTATGCACAATCAGAGCCTAAAAATGGCGCTTTTTGGCAGCATGTCGAACCTAGCCTTGAAGGGGTTTCTTACCACCAATATTTAAGCTCTATTGGTACTGCAAGTGTAAGTACCAGTCGTGAGTGCAGCGACTGTGCTTTTAAGATTCAGATCGGTCAACGCAACTTTACTCTTGGCAGTAACTACGGCTTAGTCACTTATTCTCGCTATAAAAACATTACCTATGCTTTGGTTTATCAAACCATTAAAGAAAAGCCTACTCGTTATTATCTTTTGTCGAACAAAGGCACTCGCCAAGAAGTAAAGAATGACGCCATTGTATGTAGTGAAAGCTTTAACCAAACCGTTCGTACCATTAGTGCCTCTGGCGAAATTCTGTGCGCCAAGTCACAAGAACTAATAGTTGATAACAACACTTATCCTTTGCCGGTAAAAGCACTGCATAAGGTCATTGGTACTTCTTACAATGGCTATTGGCAAATGACGTTTATTGGCGAAGATTTTAATGTGTACAGTGGCAACGAGCATGGTTTTCAGAAAGTGCATACCTTACTCAACGACCGCAGTGACTTTGATAAAACCCTTTACAGCTTTCCATACGCTAAAGACAAAGCTTGGGTAGCGGTATATGAGTACTCTAACAAGCGTAATAAAACGCTTAGCCTGTATAAGCTTGCGCCTAAGAGTGAAACCTACCGCATTACTAATACTATAGTGAATGACATAGGCATTAACCCTGAGGTTTATCTAACTCAAGATAATAAAATTCGAGTTAGCAGCACATCGCGCGATGACACTTACTATTACGAATTCAGTGAGCAAAGCCTTAAGAATCAACGCCTCAAACAAAACCCTTATTCCACTAGAGACATTGGTGAGCTCAGTATCAGTGGTGGTGTTAGACAAACACTGTGGAATATTCATCAAAAAGTTAATGAAGTAAGCGAAGACGCCGACCCATTTGCACGCACCGATTACGATATTGATGACTCATTAATGTATGAGGTACGTGCTACTGGGCGCATACTAAGTACCATACTTGCCTTGTCTTACTTGCAAAATAAAACAACGGAAGATACGTCTTCCTTAGAAAAAGCAGCCAGCAATAAATTATTTGGCAGTATTGGTTTTACTAAGATTTTTAAAGGCGCTTCCATTCTGCGCTTAGAATATAGCCACGAGAAAATTGCTGGTGAGGCGGTCTACAGAGACCTTGAAAGTGGCAATACGCTGGACCCGCACATATTTCATACTGATTTAAAAAGCTACAGCTTAATTATTACCAAGGAACAAGGGGCATACTGGGGCTTTAACTATAAGACCATGCAATTGCCTTTAACCATTGGCTTCTACTCTAAAAACAAGCGCCCTATTGCTGAGTTTGATCCTGATGCAGAAGCAGCGACTTACCATCTAGTCTATGGATACAACAGTGGCCAATACAGTGGTCGTTATATGTTCAACGATCGCCGCTTTTATGTCGACGGCCGCATTGAAGGCGGGATGTATAAAATCGACCCTAGTGGACTTGTTAAAGAACAAGCAAAACAAAAAATGGGCTTAGACAAAGTATCTAGTAGTGGTAGCATTTCTCTAAGTGGCATACTCGAACTTGGCTACTTATGGCAAAAACGCTCTTTAAAAATGGCGGGGCTGGGCATGCAAGCTCAAGTGGGTGTTAATGCTTACGTTGACTGGTACCTTGATACTACCCCCGACAACAACAGCGATCTAGCAGAAGATAAAATAGAAACCGGGTTAGAATTAACTAACTTTCGCTATGGGCCATTCGCACGTCTTAGCGTCATCTTTTAAACCTCTCTACTCAAAAACCAACACAATCTTTGTTGGTTTTTTCTTTTTTGCGCTGCAGTCTCATCACACAAAAAACCTAGTTACTGTTGCTTTTTCTTAGCAATTATTTAAAGCAGGTCTACACTTCACTGTTACCACCCAGATTGAATGCTGAAGGTAACAAACATGCTTAGAAATATACGTATTGGATCACGCGCGGCCCTCTTTTTTGGTTTATTAGGTGCCCTTACGCTGCTACTAGGTGGCTTTGCTATTAGCCAACAAAATGCACTTAGTAATATCTCCAATGAACTCGCCCTTGAGCGTATTCCTCAAGTGACTTTAACTGGCGAAATGCGCCGTGATCTCCTGAGTACCCGCTTGCATGCGGCTACTTTTGCTATTAACCACTCAGATGAAAACAGAAGAATTAATAAAGAAAGAATTGAAGTGTCAAATCAGTCTTTTACTCATGCGGCTCAAAAACTATCAAAGCTTTTATTTTCTGACAAAGGCGAAACGATGCTGCAACAAACAGTAGATGCCAAACTAGCCTACGACCGTGCATTAGACCAATGGTTAGCTTTGATAGTCTCTGGGGACTCAGATCAGTCACATTTGTTTCTTATAAAGACGCTCGCACCTATTGGAACAAACGCTATTGATTCATTAAATAAGCTGGTCGCTTATGAATTAGAGTTAGCCAATGAAACCATCAGCCGGTCACAACAAATCGAACGTCAATCTTTAATCAGTATTGTCATCGCGATTATGTTCTCTCTGGTTGCTGTAGTCGTATTAGCGTTATTATTTACCCGCAGCTTAGTGCAACCACTTAAGGCTGCTGTGTCTACTGCTCAGCGCATTGCCGACGGTAACCTCAGCCAGCCCATTATAGATAACGGCAAAGACGAAGCCGCCGATATGATGACTGCTTTAAAAGAGATGCAGGAACAACTCAGAACAACACTAGGCCATATTGCCGACTCATCACAACAGCTTGCCACAACCTCTGAAGAACTGAGTATTGTAACCAACAACTCCAGTAAAATTGTACATGATCAAAGCGAGCAATTAGAACAAGCCGCCACAGCCGTAAATGAACTTACTGCTGCTGTCGATGAAGTTGCTAATAACGCCAGCAACACCTCATCTAACTCTGAACAAGCCAACCACAAAGCTCGCCTAGGCCAAGAAAAGCTGAATGATACCGAAAAGGCGTTCCAAAGCTTGGCTGCAGAAATTAGCAACACCTCCAATAGTATTAATAACTTAGCCAATAATGCCCAAGAAATTAGTCAGGTGATTGAAGTTATTCGTGCCATTGCCGAACAAACCAACTTACTTGCCTTGAATGCTGCTATTGAAGCTGCTCGCGCAGGTGAGCAAGGGCGTGGATTTGCGGTGGTAGCCGATGAAGTGCGCGCTTTAGCAGGACGCACCCAAGAATCGACTGTTGAAATTGAACGTATGATTGCCAACGTCCAAAACGAAACTCAGACTGCTGTTAAGAATATGGAATCAAGTCATCAATGGATGGAAAGTACCGGGCAAAGCTCCGCAGCCCTTGGCGAGGCACTGGCCGAAATCATTAATCTGATTAGCGGCATTAACGAGCAAAACTTAAATATAGCGAGTGCTGCCGAAGAGCAAGCCATGGTAGCGCGTGAAGTTGATAAAAACTTAGTGAGCATCCGCGACCTATCTTTCCAAACCTCGTCTGGTGCTAATGAAACCCAAGCATCTAGCCAAGAGCTGGCCAGATTGGCTGAGGGCATGAACAACCTATTAATGCGATTTAAATTATCTTAATCTCTTAGCTGAGGCTTAAATAAATAATTCTGAGATGTCTGATAACAGCCTTAGTAATAATACTAGGGCTTTTTCCTATCTAAAAGTAAGCGTATTCTTATCCAACATTTGGTCTGCTGTAATTTACCAATGCTTTTCAATCTTTTCGTAATACAGCCTGCCTCTACTCTAAATGTGTTAGGGTTTTAAACCTATTTTCTTAAAGGACGATATATGAGCCCTTGGCCCGCTTTGGATTTAAGTCAATATTCTTGGTTTTTTCCAATCATTGTTACAGTTGTTGCACTGCTAGCGAACGTTATTATTTATTGGGTGGCGGGTGCCTTTCGTAAAAAAGCGCAACCGCACAAACGAGTTTGGCAAAATGCATTTATTGCAGCATTAGATGCGCCCTTACGCACAGTAGTATGGATTATCGGGCTATCTGTACTTTCTTCTTGGTTTTCACAAAAAGAAGACTTAATTGGCTTACAAGAAAGCATACCGGTTGTTCGCAGTATTTTAATTATTCTAACGCTAAGCTGGTTCTTGTTACGCTTTACCAATCGTTTAGAGCGTAATTTCAAAGCACGTGCTGAGGCCAATAATGACAATATAGACCCCACTGCTGCCGATGCCATAAGCAAGCTCTCGTGGGCGCTTGTTTTCATAATGTCTACGTTAGCCATTTTACAAACGCTAGGGGTTTCGGTGACGAGCTTATTAGCTTTTGGTGGTGCCGCTGGTATTGCTGTTGGTTTTGCTGCACAAAGTTTAGTGGCTAATTTGTTAGGTGGCTTAACCGTATTTGCTAGCCGCATTTTTAAAATTGGTGACTATATTATTTTGCCTGGCACTGATCTAAAGGGCAGAGTTGAGCATATTGGCTGGCGCTCAACTAAGGTAATTGGCTTTGATCGTAAGCCGTTTTATGTGCCAAATGCCACCTTCAACACGACTACCATTATTAATCATTCACGCATGAGCCACAGACGCATTGAGCAAATTATTCACTTGCGTTACGAAGACATTGATAGGGTGGAGTCCATCGTTAAACAAGGCACCGAGTTAATTAAAGCGCATAAAGAAATTGATCAAAGTTTTTTTGTTTTTCGTTTTGACAGCTACGGCGAAAACAGCTTAAAGCTTTTATTTTATGCCTTTACCAGTAATGACTATGGCGACTATATGCGCGTGAAAGAAGAAATATTACTGGGTATCGGCAAAATCGTAGCGCACCATGGCGGCAAACTTAGTATGCCGATGCGTTACCACGCTTTGGTTGATGGCTTACCCATCAAGGAATAGCACCAATCAAGCCCTTTACCTGACAGCTGTCCCGTCTGGGGTTATAATAGCCACTGTTTGTATAGCAATTAAGAAGAGAGTCTCATGGGTCGCGCCTATCAAAACCGTAAAGAATCAATGGCCAAAACAGCCACCGCTAAGTCTAAAGTATATTCCCGTTATGGTCGTGAACTCTATGTTTGCGCTAAACAAGGTGGCGCCGACCCAGACGCTAACCTTGCTTTACGTGGCATGATCGAAAGAGCTAAAAAAGATCAAGTACCCGCCCACGTTATTGAAAAAGCCTTAGAGAAGGCCAAAGGCGGTGTCGGCGAAGATTACTTCCCAACCCTCTATGAAGGTATTGGCCCAGGTGGCTGCATGATGTTAATCAGTGCCTTAACCGACAACAGCAACCGTACTTTTGGTGAAATCCGTGGTGCGTTTACCAAGTGCAAAGCTAAGTTAGGTACACAGGGTTCTGTTTCTAACTTTTTTGACCACTGTGCCATGTTTGTATTTGCCGGTGAAGACGAAGAAGCACCTTTAGAAGCCTTAATGGAAGCGGATGTTGATGTTTCTGAGATTGACTGCGAAGACGGTATGATTTCTGTGCTGTGCCCACCGACCGACTACTTCAAGGCAAAAACAGCCCTACAGGCACTTTACCCTGAAATCGATTTTGAAATTGAAGAGATCACCTACTTGCCCCAAGCTGATCATGAAATCAGTGGTGTTGATGTTGAGCAGTTTGAACGTTTTGTAAATATGCTAAACGATATAGATGACGTTCAACATATTTACCATAATGCGGTGTACGACTAGTTCATACCATTTGGGCGCGTTTAGCGCCCATTTATTGCATCCAACTTATTCAGCATGATGGTCATTATTCGCGTATACAGTTGATGGCCTGCATATAAATCTTCAACCCCCATATCAATACTGGGGTTATCGTTTACTTCGATTATTACCACGCGCTCTGCGCACTCTTTTAGATCCACCCCATAAAAGCCACTGCCCATTGCTTTAGCAGCTCTCAAGGCTGCTTTAATAACGGTTTTAGGTACGTCTTCTATTGCCATAGCATCTGCATTGCCGGATTTATTTGAGCGCGCACTGTGGTTGTATATTTGCCAATGGCTTTTAGCCATATAGTAGCGACAGGCGTACAGTACTTCATCATTCAAGATTCCAATACGCCAATCATAATCCGTCGGCATATATTCTTGTAATAACAAAATAGCTGAGTGTTCGCCTAAGCGTTGAATACAAGCCAACAGCTGCTCTCTATCTTTAGCTTTTTCTACGCCAATTGAAAACGAGCCGTCAGGTACTTTTACAATAATTGGCAGCCCTAACTCGATGATTAAGGCATCTATATCGTACTCTTTCTGCACCACAATTAATCGTGTTTTGGGGGTGTCTACTTTTAAACGTAGCAATCTTTCGTGCAAATAGACCTTGTTGGTGCAGCGCATAATATCGGTAGGACTATCGATCACCAGCAAGCCTTGGTTTTCTGCGCTTTGTGCAATGCGATAGGTATGATGATCCACATTAGTGGTTTCGCGAATAAAAAGAGCATCGTACTCGCCAATACGCGACGCTTCTTTGTACGTTATAAATTCTACGTTTAAGCCAACGTCTTTACCCGCTTTAGCAAAGGCTTTAAGTGCCCCTTTGTTTGACGGTGGCAGAGCTTCTTCGGGGTTATGTAAAATGGCGACATCGTATTTATAACTGCGGTTGGCGCGACGGCTACGCCATACTTTTGAACTAAAAACATTTAATGCCTCAGCAAATTTAGTTTGTTCGGCGTCATCCAAATCATCCAAAGAACGGCAGTTTACTTCTGTTATTGTCCACACGCCGGCACGGTGTCGCGTTAATATAAAATCGACCACCGGGAAGGTAAAAGTTTCAAATAAGCGCCTAGCTACCGATGCTAATTCTGGTTGATCGACCTGACCAAAATATAAGCGTAAAGCAACAGTACCGCCACTAGCGACTGAGCTTTTATAGAGGCCATCTAATTGATAACCATGACGTAATGACAGTGGTATACCGGCTTCAAAGTTATTTAATTCGCCGATGGCACGTACTGAAGGGAATACATGGCCGCCGCGCGCTTCTGCTAATAACGAACCGTAATAACCAGTGCCTAAATAGCTGTAGTTACGACAAAGATTAATTACATAACCCTTGGTTTCAGCATAATCGCTAAGGTACTCGTCTATGGCTATAACTTGGTGAGAGGGATAGTAGGGATTCCAATCAGATATCTGGTCTATCAGAACGAGTAACGACTTCATGCAACCTCTGGGGTGTGTATATTTTCTCCATATTAGCCACAACCCTAAGTGCGTTGCAATCGGCACTCCTATATTCTTTTTTACGGGGTTAGTTCAATATAGAAAACTCTCTCTATTGATGCCTATTTTATGCTGCAACCACGCTTAGCTCGACTCACAGATGCCGCTGCTCTACACCTACTTGAACAACAGGTTTTTGATGGTGATCGCTTGAGTTTAAGTCGCATTCGCTACTTTATACGCAGCGCACAGAACGAGCTTTGGTGCCTTGAAGAAAACAATATTTTACTGGGTTACGCCCTGGTCTTATTTCGCCGTAACAGCTCAAAAACGCGCTTATATTCACTGGCCGTGGCGCCCCATGCCCGTGGCCGCAAGCTTAGCAAAGTACTATTACAGTGGGCTGAACAGCAAGCATTGTTACGCAGTATTTTAAGCATGCGCTTAGAAGTACGGCATGATAACGTACCGGCGTTGCAGCTGTATGATCGTTTTGGCTATCAAAAGATACGCCATCTTCCTGCGTATTACGCTGATGGCACTGATGGTTGGCGATTAGAGAAACATTTGTCCCTTAAAGAATAGATACTTAGAAGCGCAGGGTTATAACGATTCACGCCTTATATTTTTTTGTACTTTTACAGTTTCGGGGCGTACACCGCGCCACAACACAAAAGCTTCGGCCGCTTGCTCAACCAACATGCCCAAACCGTCAATAGTTTTTTGTACGCCATTGTCTTTAGCCCACTGGTTAAAGACGGTCAGTCCCTTGCCGTACATCATGTCGTAGGTAATGCTGTTTTCTTCGAAAATAGAAAGTGGCAGTGGTGGCAATTCGCCACTTAAACTTGCAGATGTGCCGTTAATAATAACTGTAAAGCTGCCCTGCACATCGCTAAAGCTGGAGGCACTAAGGTTACCTAGTTCGCTAAAGTCCGTAGCCAATTGCTCAGCTTTACTAACGGTACGGTTGGCGATAACCACCTCCGCAGGACCCTGTTCTAAAATTGGTTGGAGAATTCCGCGTACCGCACCGCCGGCTCCGACGATAAGAATACGTTGATCTTTTAGCTTAACTTGATGGTTAACCATTAAATCACGCACTAAACCAACGCCATCAGTGTTGTCGGCTAAGATACTACCGTCTTCAAGTTTTTTTAAGGTGTTTACTGCTCCTGCTCTGAGTGCGCGCTCGGTATGCTGATCGGCAAAGCGAAAGGCGTCTTCTTTAAATGGCACAGTAACGTTCATACCCTTACCGCCATATTTAAAGAATTTAGCGGCTTTATCAGCAAACTTACCAAGCTCTATTAGTTGTGCCTTATAGAGCATGTCTTGTTTGGTTTGCAGAGCAAAGCTGTGATGAATTTTAGGTGATTTACTATGGCTAATTGGATTACCAACCACAGCATATATATCAGTCATTAGCTCACCTTAAACCCATTCTTTATGTGGCAGGAAATCTGTGTATAGACTAGCTTCAGGGCTGTTTAGTTCAGGCTGCCAGTCATAGTCCCAATGCACTACCGGCGGTAATGACATTAAAATAGATTCTGTGCGGCCACCGGTTTGTAAGCCAAAGATGGTGCCACGGTCGAACACTAAGTTAAATTCCACATAGCGACCACGGCGATAACATTGGAATTTACGCTCGCGCTCACTGTACTCCATTGCTTTACGCTTAGTGACTATGGGCCTATAGGCATTAATATAGCCATCGCCTACGGCTTGCATAAAGGCAAACGATTTTTCAAAGTTTAGCTCGTTATTCCAGCTGTTTAAATCATCAAAAAATAAACCGCCGACACCGCGGTTTTCATTACGATGCTTAAGGTAGAAGTATTCATCACACCACTTTTTATACTTAGGGAAAACGTCTTCACCGAATGGCTGGCATAGGTCTTTGCCTGTTTGATGCCAATGGATAACGTCTTCTTCAAAGGGATAAAAAGGGGTCAAATCAAAGCCGCCGCCAAACCACCATACCGGCTTTTCGCCTTCTTTTTCGGCAACGAACATGCGCACGTTGGCGTGTGAGGTGGGTACGTAAGGATTATGCGGATGAATAACTAAAGACACGCCCATAGCTTGAAAGCTACGTCCAGCAAGCTCGGGGCGGCTGGCGGTGGCTGAGGCGGGTAATTGAATACCAGTAACGTGCGAGAAGTTCACGCCGCCCTTTTCGATAACAGCTCCATCAGTAATGACACGAGTGCGACCACCGCCCATTAATTCTAATGGACCTTCAGGCTGGTCGCGTTGCCAGTCGTCTTCAATAAACTTGGCTTGTCCATCTTCGGCTTCTAAATCCGTGCAGATACGATCTTGTAAATCTAACAAATAAGCTTTAACCGCTGCCACATCACAGCTTGGACTAGATTGACTCATGCTATTACCTTAATCAGCGTAAACGTTGACCATCCAGGGTACGTATTTCCGATGGTTGAGCACGACCGCCAACTTCACCGGCTAAAATACGAACAAGGCTATCCTTAAAATACTGTTGAACTTCTTGCTGAGAACGCGCTGGCTCCATGCCAGCAGGATTGGCAGAGGTGGAAACCAATGGGCCTGTTTGTTCACACAAAGCACGCACTAAAGGGTGGCCACTCACTCTGACTGCCAAGGTGTTATGTTCACCTTTCAGCCACTTTGATACGCTGGGCTTACAAGGTAAGATCCAACTTACCGGACCCGGCCAAGTGGCTTGCACTTGAGCGTTCTGCTGCTTTGTTAGCGGCAACAACCAAGGCTCTAGCTGTTCAAAGCTGGCAGCAACTACCACCAAACCCTTCTGCCAAGGACGTTGCTTTAGTTCTAATATTCTTTGTATGGCAGTATCGTTTTGAGGGTCACATCCTAAGCCCCAGACGGCTTCGGTTGGGTAGGCCAACACACCGCCCGTTTGTATGCACTGAACAGCATCTTCTAATAGCCTAGATGTCATTGCCATACCCCAAAAACAAAAGCAGAACCCTACTTCAAGCTTTTACTCTAAACAAGAGTTATTTATACTTCAGCAGCGGTAGTCGCCTTAATAATACAGGCAATAAAGGCTGTTGTAGGCACTGTACCTTAATGATTAACTGTCATCGACAACATCAACGACAACTGACATAAAGGCCTACCACTCTCTTCTTGTAGCTTATTAAAAGCATTCTGGCAGGCAGCGAAAGCTGCAATGGTGGTAGGCTGGCGATCAATCACCCCTTTTGTGATTAACGCCGTAGTAACATCTTTATTCAATATAAACGTATCTTTACCCGCCATACGTAAAAAACTGGAAGCAGACATACCGCCAAGCTGAGCACCTTGTTTGTGCAAGAAACGCCACAAGTTAACAATGTCCGTGCTTGGCCACTGGGCTAAGAAATTACCGAAGCTGCCATAGTCATTACTAACTTCTAGTACCATCTGCGCATTGATTGGAATGCTCTTCATTTTAGGCAAATGACGAATCAATTCTTTATTACGCATAAATCGCTCAAAGTGATCACCGCTAAGTAGGATCATTTTCTTTGGATCGAAACCCCAAAAAGCTTCTTCAAACGCAGGCCAACGCTGATCAACCATTGCATGACGTAAGCCTGCGCGAAACACACGCTGAGTAATCAACGATAAATAGCGGTCATCGCTGACTGCCTTTAGTTCTTCTGCTGTTTTTGGCCTAGGTAAAAAAGACTCTAATTCTTCTGCAGAAGAGAAGCGTTTTAATACGTATTCATATAACCATTGTGAGTCTATCGCCATCTGTACATCACTCTATGCTTATCAATATTTGCGTGAAATTTAACAACATAATAACAGAGCGTATTTTTCTTGTTATTCCTATTAAGTCTAAATATATATAGTTTTTTATTCCTTTTATATCAAGTTGCAATTTCCTAAGATGATTTCATCTAAATGCGCAGTCAGGGCAAAACCATAAAGCACTGCAGTTAAATTCTAAAGCGAGGTGAGCTATGTCCACACAAAAACATACAGTCGTCATTATTGGCGGTGGCACCGCTGGTATCAGCGTTGCAGCTAAGTTACGTCGCCAACAAGCCAACTTAGACATTGCTATTATTGACCCCGCTGAACACCATTATTACCAACCTGCATGGACGCTGGTTGGTGGTGGCGCTTATGACGCCAAAAACACAGAGCGCCGTATTAGTCAGGTACTACCCAGTGGTATTAGTCATGTTGCTCAAGCGGTGACTGCGCTTGATCCTGAAAACAATCAAGTAAAGCTCGCCAATGGCGACAGTGTTGATTACGACTATTTGGTGGTAGCTGCTGGCATTCAAACTAACTGGAGTGCGATCAAAGGCCTGACTGACACTCTAGGCAAAAACGGTGTTACCAGTAATTACCGTTATGACTTGGCTCCCTATACATGGGAATTGGTTAAAAACTTCAAAGGTGGCAACGCTATCTTTACTCAGCCAGCCGGTGCTGTTAAGTGCCCAGGCGCACCACAAAAAGCCTTATACCTGTCAGCTGATTACTGGCAAGACAACGGCATTAAAACCGATAGTCTGCAGTTCCGCAGTGGCGGTGCTTCAATATTTGGTGTGCCTTTCTATGCCAAGGCTTTAAATAAAGTGATTGAGTCTTATCAAGCTGACGCTCATTACGGCCAGTCTTTAGTTGAAGTGCGCGGCAATGAAAAGATTGCGATATTTGAGGCAGTAAAAGATGGTGAGACGGTACGTGAAGAAGTTGCTTTCGACTTATTACACGTAGTACCGCCTCAAAGCGCGCCTGATTTTATTAAACAAAGCAGCCTAGCTAACGCTGATGGCTGGTTAGAAGTGAATCAGCACTCATTACGTCACGCTCGTTTTGATAATATATTTGGGATCGGCGACTGTACTTCTAGCCCTAACAGCAAAACGGCTGCGGCCATAAAGAGCCAGACACCTGTAGTTGTTAGCAATCTTATGTTTAGCATTCAAGGCAAGCAATTAACGGCTGAATATGATGGTTACGCAGCTTGTCCGCTAACAACGTCTAATGGCAAGGTGTTACTGGCTGAGTTCACCTATGGCGGCACTATTTCGACCACCTTACCGTTGGATTCACGTATACCGCGTCGTTTTTATTGGTGGGTAAAACGTTCTTTTATTCCTTGGTTCTATTGGAATCTTTTGCTAAAAGGCCGCAACTTGCCTGAAACCCATAAGGTTCGTGATTTCTCGGAAGAATTACCAGCTGCCATAAAAGCTTAGTACGGGGCACCTTAAGGGTGTGCTTGGTGGTATTAACGTAGTCGTAGATATCCGCCAGGCACTTGCTGCAACCAACCTTCCAACTCTAAGTCGAGTAAGCGTGGCAGCAACTCTGCCATTCCCATCTCTGTACGCATAGCGATAACATCCGCAGCGGTGGCGGTATAATCAATGTATTTTAACAACTTCGGTGCAGGTACCGAGCCTACCGAAATCCCATCCAACAGACTGGCTTGTGCACCAACACTTAAACTAAGTTCTTCCAGTATTTCTTGAGCACTGGTTACTAACGTAGCACCTTCGCGTATGAGTTGGTGGCAACCCGCACTTAAAGGGTTATTCACCACACCCGGCAAGGCAAACACTTCTCGACCTTGGTCAGCCGCAAGCTTAGCTGTAATTAATGAACCACTTTTTATGGCTGCTTCGGCTACTATTACGCCTAAACTTAAGCCACTGACAATACGATTACGTGATGGGAAATTACGTGGCTGAGGTGCCGTGCCTAAGGGGAATTCAGACAACAACAATCCCTTATCAGTGATCATCTGCGCTAAGCCTAAATGACGCTGTGGATAAATTATATCCAAACCGCTGCCCATGACTGCAATGGTATGACCGCCTTCTATGGCACCCATATGAGCTGCACCATCAATGCCCAAGGCTAATCCGCTGATTACTGTAACACCCGCGGCGGCTAAGCTTCTGGCCGTTTTATGTGTCCATTCAAGCGCATAAGGGGTGGCATTACGACTGCCGACCATGGCTACTTTGGGCTGACTTAAGCAGTCAAGATTACCTTGGTAATACAAGATTAATGGTGCGTCTGGCAAAGTACTCAACGACTCAGGATAGGGTGCAACGCCCGCTAATAGCACACCGCAGCGCTTTTGTTGCCGCCACTTAAGCAGTTGCTTAAAACCTTCATCTGTTGAAGTTTCTGCGCGCCATTGCTTGGCAATATCAGGATTAACACCAAATGAAATTAAGTCTTCAGTTGAGCACTTATGAAGGTCACGCGGATCCGCCAACCTATTGCGTATAACATTTAAGCTAACATTTCCCACTTGCGGCAGCTGAGCTAACTGCCACCAAGCAAGAAGCTGATCATCCGTAATCATTATTGAGTTCCTTTCTTATATTTCTTTCTATCGTATTTCTTTACTACTGATTGCTTAGTAAGGGTTAACTGCTTTGTCACCTACTTGCAATGGCTCGGTTGCACTCATGACTAGAGCGTAAGACATTTTTTCAAAAGTTTGGAATACCATTAGCTTACCAGCATTCTGTTCTGGTAAGCGTACGCGTTCTCCTGCAGCACGATCAAAAACCACTGCACCTTGTTTGTTAACTACTAACACTGAGCCAACATCAACACTGTCACGCAAACCCACGTTTAACGCCACTACATCGTACTGACCGATATAACTGACACCCTCTGAAACTGCCATAATATTCCCATCTACCTTTTTCTCAGGCGCTTTTGGGTAATAGTTAGAAACTAAATTACGATCAGCGGTAGGTAACAATACATCGCCTGCTACAATTTGCTGTTTAGAGTTATCGACAAGCAACTCAAGAATATTGTCATGCAGTTTTACGGTACGCGCCTTGCCTACTTCTATCGCTTCAATGCCTAAAACTTCGTTGGTCTTAGAGTCCGTATACACTTTACCACGACGATAAACACCATAGGCTTGGGCTATATTACCTTTATCCAAGTGCCCTCGAGCATAGAACTTATCACCCGCACCCAACATAAGACGTGCATCTTTACCGGCAAGTACGCGCGGTGAGTTTTCTAAATCACTAGCCGTTACAATGCGGTTATAACTTAAGAAACTGCGAATTGCATCCTGAGGTATGGCAGGAATTGCAGACTCAATTGGTTCAATACGAGCCGTTGGCTGTAGTTTTACAGTTCGACTAGCCTCGCCACGATTAACAACAGTTAGGCGGGTTTTGCCGGCTACTGTCACTAAACCAAGCTCATCACCTGGGAAAATTAAATGAGGATTTTCAATTTGGTTGTTTTGATACCAAATTTCTGGCCACTGCCATGGGTCAGCGGTAAACTTCTCAGATATGCCCCAAAGGGTGTCGCCCTTCTTAACAACATAGCGTGAAGGAGCATCTGGCTTTAGGTCTAACGCCATCACGTTGATAGTTAGTCCCACCAAACCGACCAGCAGAATGCGCTTAATGGTTTTGTTCATTCTGTATTCCCTTTATCATTAGCATAATTAATATTTTTACTAAAAACTGGTATAATTGATTAAAACTTATACAACACACTGATGTTCTAAGTTGAAATTCACTATTTAGGCAGCATCTTAACAAGTCACAACCCTAAAGTTCTACAAAAGCTTAATACTCTATGGCCATACTTAATATTTTAGAATACCCGGATCCACGCTTACGCACAAAAGCAGTCCCTGTTATCGAAGTCAACGATAACATTAAACGTATCGTTGATGATATGTTTGAAACCATGTACGCAGCACCTGGCATTGGCTTAGCAGCCTCGCAGGTGGATATCCACCAACGCATTATTGTTATTGATGTGTCAGAAGACAAGTCTGAACCCTTAGTCTTTATTAATCCAGAGATTACCGTACTCGAAGGTGAACTGGAAACTATGGAAGAAGGCTGTTTATCCATACCCGGCTTTTATGAAGAAGTGACGCGAATCGAACACTGCTTAGTAAAAGCTTTAGACCGTGATGGTAAGCCGTTTGAATTAGAATGTACTGGTTTATTAGCCGTCTGCATTCAGCACGAGATAGATCACTTAGAAGGCATTCTCTATGTTGACTATATTTCACCGTTAAAACGCAATCGTATTAAAGACAAGCTTCAAAAAAAGCATAAGCTAGCTGCCCGTCAAGGTAACAAGTAATGTCTTTAAAAGTAATTTTTGCCGGTACGCCTGAGTTTGCAGCCATTCATTTACAGTCTTTATTGAACAGTGAACACCAAGTAGTGGCTGTTTACACGCAACCAGATCGCCCCGCGGGTCGTGGTAAAAAGCTGCAACTTAGCCCAGTAAAACAGTTAGCATTAGAAAACGACATCCCTGTCTTGCAACCGGTTAACTTTAAAGATCCTGCCAGTATTGAAGAATTAAAAAGCTTAAACGCTGATATTATGGTGGTAGTCGCTTACGGCTTGTTGCTACCTTTAGCTGTATTAGAAGCACCTAAGCACGGCTGTTTGAATGTGCATGCATCCCTACTTCCTCGTTGGCGCGGTGCTGCTCCTATTCAACGCTGTATAGAAGCCGGTGATAAAGTCACTGGTATTACTATTATGCAAATGGACGTTGGCTTAGATACTGGCGACATGCTGCACAAAGTTAGCACGGGGATTTTAGCCGATGATACTGGTGGCAGTTTGCATGACCGCTTAGCCGAGTTAGGCCCAGAATCTTTACTGACCACTTTAACCCAAGTTAAAAGTGGTATGTTAACCCCAGAAGTTCAAAATAATGCTCTGGCAACTTATGCACACAAGTTGAAAAAGGAAGAAGCCCTAATTCAATGGACACTGCCCGCAGCAGAAATCGAATTAAAAGTGCATGCTTTTAACCCTTTCCCCATGGCTTACACTTTATTAGGCGATCAGCGTATTCGCGTATTAGCGGCCCATGCTTTAGACAAGAAACACTCTGCTTTGGCAGGAACAATTTTAGCAGTAAGCAACGATGGCCTAGAAGTAGCCTGTCATAAGGGAGTATTGATGATTACCCAAATACAACTGGCCGGTAAAAAGGCCATGCAGATTGCCGATGTTATCAACGGCCAACCACTATTATTTCAAGCCAATCACCTGTTGGCGTCTTCATTGTGATTTATTCCACCATTTATGATGCGCGTCAGGCCGCGGCTTTAGCACTGGCGGCTGTAATCTCTGGTAAGTCTTTAAATCAGTGTTTACCACCTTTAGAAGCAGGGGTTCCTCTGCAAGACCGCGCATTTTTACGCGACTTAGTGCTAGGCAGCTGTCGTTACTACCAGCGTTTAAATGCATTAGCGAAAATCCTACTGGTACGTCCGTTTGCTGAGAGCGAGCAAGACTTACACGCCCTGCTTATTATTGGCCTATATCAGCTCAATATACAAAAGAAAGCACCCCACGCTGCAGTACATGCCACGGTTGAAGCCTGTGATTTTCTCAATAAAAGTTACGCTAAAGGTGTGATCAACGCCTGCTTAAGACGCTATGGCCGTGAATACGATGATTTATTACCCGCCCTTGACGAAAACCCTGTCACCGCGACTAGCCACCCTAAATGGCTGGTTAAGATGCTTACTAAAGCTTGGCCTGAGCGCTGGCAAGATATTCTTGAACAAAATAACCAACAAGCGCCTTTGTGTTTAAGAGTAAATATTCGCCATAAAAGCCGGAGTGAATACTTAGAGCTACTACAACAAGAAGCTGTCGATGCAACTGCCGCTGCATTTAGCCCTGTCGGTATTTATTTAGCACAAAGCTGTGACATCACTCAACTACCGGGGTTTGATGAAGGCTGGTTTAGCGTTCAAGACGAAGCCGCACAGCTAGCCGCACAGCTATTAGCTCCTCAAAACAATGAAAAAATCTTAGATGCCTGTGCCGCACCCGGCGGTAAAACCTGTCATCTCTTAGAGTTGGCTGACGCCGAGGTGACTGCCTTAGATATCGAAGAAAAACGTTTAGTGCGTGTGCAAGAGAACCTAGATCGACTAAAGTTAGAAGCAAAGATAGTCTGCGCTGATATGGCCGACACTGATAACTGGTGGCAAGGTGACCTGTACGATGCCATTTTATTAGACGCACCTTGTTCAGCTACTGGAGTTATTCGTCGCCACCCTGACATTAAACTGTTACGCCGCCGTGAAGACATCGAACAACTGGCGCAGCTGCAAGCAAAACTGCTAGAAACAGCATGGAGTTTATTAAAACCCGGTGGGCGTTTACTCTATGCTACTTGTTCGGTTTTACCGCAAGAAAACAGTCTGCAAATCAGTCAGTTCTGCCAATTGCATCCTGACGCAAAGCTCGCCACACTGGACGTTGACTGGGGAATTGCTTGTGAAAGCGGTCAGCAGCTATTTCCACAGCAAAATGGCCATGATGGGTTTTATTACGCACTTCTACACAAACAAGGTTAACGCTGAGTGAAGATCATTATTCTTGGTGCAGGACAAGTAGGCGGTACGCTGGCTGAGAACCTTGCCAGCGAGCAAAATGATATTACCGTAGTCGATACCAACGCCAGCCTATTACGAGACCTCCAAGGCCATTTGGATATAAAAACCATTCATGGCCATGGCTCTTACCCCAACATTTTACGTGAAGCCGGTGCGGATGACGCCGATATGCTTATCGCCGTAACCAGCTCTGACGAAACCAACATGACCGCCTGCCAAGTGGCGCATACTCTGTTTAATACCCCCACCAAGATAAGCCGTATTCGTTCTGGTCAGTATTTAAAGCACCCAGAACTATTCAGCCCCGAAGCTTTTGCGGTCGATGTATTAATTTCGCCTGAGCAAGTTGTAACTGAGTATATTCAACGCCTAATGGAATACCCCGGCGCTCTGCAAGTGCTTGAGTTTGCTGATAAAAAAGTACAGTTAGTGGCGATAAAAACCTACTCTGGCAGCCCTCTGGTGGGTCGCGCTATTAATACTATTAAAAATCACCTACCCAATGCTGACGTAAGAGTTGCGGCTATATTTCGTCGCAATCAGGCCATTGAGCCTAAAGGCAATACGGTTATTGAAGCCGATGACGAAATTTTCTTTGTCGCGGCTAAAGAAAATATAAGACGCATGATTTTACAGCTTAGGCATGAGCGCGATGAAGACAAGTATCGTCGTATTATGATTGTCGGTGGTGGTAATATTGGCTACAAACTCGCCAAAGCCATAGAACACGACTACATGGTTAAAATCATCGAATCTAATGAAGAGCGAGCGCAGTTTCTTAGTGAAAACCTAGAGCGCTCTGTCGTTCTACATGGCAGCGCTGCTGACAAAGACCTGCTCGAAGAAGAAAATATCGAAACCACCGATATGTACTGTGCTTTAACGAACGATGATGAAATGAACATTATGTCATCGCTGTTGGCTAAGCGTTTGGGTGCTAGAAAAGTTATGTCGTTAATCAACAAAAGTGCCTACGTTGAACTGGTTAACGGCGGCATGATTGATATAGCCATTTCACCACCGCAAGTCACCATTGGCAGCTTACTTACCCATATACGTCGTGGCGACATCGTTAAAGTTCATTCGTTACGCCGCGGTGCTGCTGAAGCGATTGAGGTTATCGCCCATGGCGATCAACACTCGTCGAAGGTAGTTTGCCGTAAAATTAAAGACATTAAATTACCGCCTGGCACTAATATCGGCGCTATCGTCAGAGAAGACAAAGTTATTTTAGCCCACTCTAACGCAGTGGTTGAAGCCAACGATCACGTTATTTTATTCGTTATGAAAAAACGCCATATTCACGATGTTGAACGCTTGTTCCAAGTGGGCTTAGGTTTCTTTTAGATGATACATTTTGCAGTGATTGCGCGTATCTTAGGTATATTGCTAATGCTATTTAGCTTAGCCATGTTGCCACCCATTATTGTTTCATTCATATACAACGACGGTGTTGCCCAAGCTTTTATCACTGCAATGGTGATGATTTTCTGTATTGGTTTCACGCTTTGGTTGCCGGTGCGGCTTGAACGTGAAGAATTGCGTACCCGCGATGGCTTTATTATTGCCGCACTGTTCTGGATCACCCTCGGCTTGGCCGGCACTTTACCCTTTATGCTGGCAGAACAACCGGGGCTAAGCTTTGCTGATGCTTTCTTTGAGTCTTTCTCTGGCTGGACTACCACCGGCGCTACCGTGATGACCGGTTTAGAGAACCTGCCTAAATCTATTTTATGGTATCGCCAACAGCTGCAGTGGTTAGGTGGTATGGGTATTATTGTGTTGGCAGTCGCTATTTTACCGATGTTGGGCGTGGGTGGCATGCAGCTATACCGCACTGAAATGCCCGGCCCCATGAAAGACGCCAAACTTACGCCACGTATCGCTGAAACTGCTAAAGCCTTATGGTATGTGTATGCTTTTTTAACTTTGGCCTGTGCGGGTGCTTACTGGCTTGCTGGCATGAGTGGTTTCGACGCCATTGTTCACAGTTTTTCCACCGTTGGTATTGGTGGCTTTTCTACCTACGACGCTTCTATTAGCCACTTTAACAGCCCGTTGATTGAGCTGATTTGTACATTTTTTATGCTTATCGCGACCATGAATTACTCTTTACATTTTTATGCATGGCGCAATAAATCTTTTGCCAATTATCGCAGCAACAGTGAGCTACGTTTCTTCCTACAAATTTTAGGTGTGAGCGCTTTAATTGTCGTTATTACCCTCTGGCAAACGCAAACCTACGATTTGCCAGACTCCATCCGCTACGGTGTTTTTGAATTAGTTACCATTGCCACCACCACCGGCTTTGGTTCAGCCAACTTTACTGTCTGGCCAGTATTTCTGCCCGTCATGATTTTCTTGTTGGCTTTTATTGGTGGCTGCACGGGCTCTACCGCCGGTGGTATGAAAGTACTGCGGGTGTTGCTTATTTATAAGCAAGGTATTCATGAAGTTCGCCGCTTAATCCATCCAAGCGCTGTGATGCAAGTAAAGCTAGGCAAGCAGGTAGTTTCTGAGCGTGTATTAAATGCTGTCTGGGGATTTTTTGCGGTTTATATTCTGACCTTTGTCGTCATGATGCTGGCACTGATGGGTACTGGCCTTGACCATGTAACGGCATTTTCTGCAGTAGGTTCTTGCTTAAACAACCTTGGTCCGGGTATGGGTTCTGTTACCGAACATTACGGTAACATCACCGATACTGCCAAATGGCTGTTAGCATTAACCATGTTGCTGGGGCGTTTAGAAATCTTTACCTTGTTGGTATTAATCACGCCCAGCTTCTGGCGCGGTTAAATACCGCTGTACGGGTTAGGCGCGTCATCAGGACGACGACGGAAGCGCTTATAAGTCCACTGATACTGTGCCGGGGCAATACTGATCATACGTTCAATAGTACGGTTCATGGCTGCTGCTGAGGTGGTTAGGTCTTCGCTGTAGATCTCTTCATCAGGTTGCAAGAAATATACTTCAAAGCCTTCCGCATTCGGTAAGCGTTTAGCAAAACCAAAAACAACTAAAGGCTTATGCCTCATTATCAAATCGTGCGGCAGCTTAGGAGTTAAGGTATCGACTCCCATAAATGGTGCAAATACACCGCTGCGTGGCTTAGGCTCTTGGTCAGGCAGTATGCCCGCGACATTGCCCTCTTCTAACGCTTTAAACATCGCTTTAACACCGGTCGAGGTGGTTGGTACTAAAATTCCACCGGTTTTCTGTCGGCTTGAGCGCATCCACTCATCCAGCACTTTGTTTTTAGCAGGTCGGTATAAAGCCGTTAATGGGGCATACATACTGGCAATATGATTAAGTACTTCCCAGTTGCCTAAATGAGGAACGCAAAATAACACTCCTCGTTTTGTCGCTATAGCGTCGGTAAAGTATTCAAGGTTATGAATTTTACGAACAAGCCTACGGCCCTTCTCTGGCCCAGCTCCCCACATAGCGCCCATCTCGGCACCAGACTTGCCGGTTTCCTGTAATGATTCGCGTACCAATTGATCTTGCTTTTCAGCGCTCAGGTGTGGGTAAGTTAAGGCTATATTCACCTTGGCGACTTCGCGCAAGCGGGTAGGTCTTTTCATGGCCTGCTTGCCTATCCAGTTACCGAAACGCTGCGCCCAAGAGAATGGAACCAACCCCAATAACTTTAATAATCCAATTGCTAAATAACCCACGACCACATCCTATAATTCAACATGGACATGATTTTACCTATAGAACCTAAGCTAGCAAATTAAAACTCTTTATCTTTTATCTCTCTGCTAAACTTCCCCTACGATTATAGGAATTTGGTAATGTTTAATTTAAGTCTCGAACTAAAAGATAAACGCATTTTAATACTGGATGATATGGTAGATGCCAGAAGTTCATTAAAGAAAATGATGACTTTATTGGGTGCATTAACGGCTAATATTGATACTGCCACTAACGGCCTCGAAGCAACTCAGCTTATTGCTGAAAATGACTATTTTCTAGTTTTGTCTGACTACAACCTTAAAAGAGGCAGAGATGGCCAGCAAGTTTTGGAAGAAGCGCGCTACACCAACCGTTTAAAAGCAACTTCAGTGTTTGTCATGATTACCGGTGAAAACGCTGTCGAGATGGTTATGGGTGCCCTTGAGTACGACCCCGATAGCTATATAACCAAACCCTATACTCTTAATATGCTGAAAGATCGCTTACTGAGAATTTTTTTATTAAAACAAAGATTATATGCCATCAATAGCGCTATTGATGAGCAAGATATTGATTTAGCCATTACGCTTAGCGAAGAAATGCTCGCTAAAAAGCCTAAGCTTATTGTGCCGCTAACGCGAATTTTAGGAAAACTGTTTTTACGTCAAAAAGAATACCTTAAAGCACAAAATGCCTATGAACACTTGCTTGAAAGTCGTGAAGCTTCTTGGGCTTATTTAGGCCAAGCAATTTGTATTTATCATTTGGGCGATCCTCATACTGCTTTAGCTTTGCTGCAAAAAACACTAGAAAAACACCCTTTGTATGTACAATGCCATGATTGGAGCGCCATCATCCTGCAGTCCATGAATGAGCCGATAAAAGCACAACAACAACTTGAAAGTGCAGTACTGATATCACCTAAAGCCGTATTAAGACAAATGGAGCTAGGCGCAATTGCCTTTGATAACGGCGACTACATGGCAGCTATCTTAGCCTTTGAACGCGCAATTAAACTAGGGCGCTTCTCTTGTTACAAAAACCCCGAAAGCTACTTAAAGTTAGCACAAGCGGCACAAGCACTTTTAGCCAGCGGTCAGCAGTTGGAATCAAAGGAAACACAACGTTTGGTTGTTAAAGCTCAAAGCTACAGCGAAGAAGTTAAGCAAGATTATGTTGAACAAAAAGAAGTGCTGTTTGATTCATCCATTATTGATATCAAAACTCACTTAACTCTTAAACAAGAACAACAAGCTTTGTTGTCTACCCAGCAAGCTGAGCAACACCTAAAAGAAATTATTCAGCCTAACGTCGAGCGACAGCTGCAAATGGTTGAAGCCTTTATTAAAACCAAACAAGACGTAAAAGCTCAAACCTTATTAAATAGTATTAAGAAAAAAGTCAGCTCTCAACAGGAATATATGTATCGAGTTGCGGCATTAGAAACGGGTTTAAACCGTGCATCGATAGAAGAGCATGTAAAAGAGCTAAATACCCAAGGGATTGAGCTTTATTCTAAACAAGATTATCGCAACGCCATCATTTTCTTTGATGAGGCAACTGCCCATGCCGAAGCCACTACCAGCGTATTAATGAATGCTATTCAAACTAAAATCAGCTCAATGGAAAAGGAAAAAATAAATATAAGCTACCTTAAAGACTGCCAGCAATACTTTGCACGCATTGGCAGCTTAGAACTAACGGATAAGCGTTATGAACGCTATCAACAACTAAAAAAATCCTTTAGCCAAATGTGGCAACAGGCCGGTTTAAGTTAAGAGGTATTTTATGAAGTTTGAACATTTAATGGCTGCTGTTATTCATGACATTAAAAATCAGCTGCAAACACTTCTTGATTATGAAGTAGAGGCTTTAGCTCAAATTCCAGTTGAGCATCATAAACACATACAACCAATCTTACAGCGCACGGTTCGTTTAAAAAATGATACGCTGCAAATGATGATTTTATTCAGGTTGGAAGAGGATAAAGGCTTTCCTTGCGACGATGCTTGGCCCAAAGACAGTGCCAGCCATGCCATTGACGACACTCGAATACAGTTCCCAAATATCGTGTTTAATAACAATATCGATAATGACTGCCAAGGTTTTTATAATGAGCAGCTAGTGCAACTTGCCTTAGTCACCATTATTACTAACAGCATTCAAGCGGGTGCAACTGAAATTAATATCAGTGCGGTCGATTCCGACGGTTTAGTCATTCATATAGAAGACAATGGCCACGGTTTTAGCGAAAAAATACTGACGGGTGAAAAGCAAACTACTAAAAACGATGGCTCTGGCTTAGGCCTATATTTTGTTCGCCTTATTGCCGAACATCACAAACAAGGCGATAAACAAGGCCATATTAAATACGGTAACCGCCCCAAGAAAAATGGGGCCATAGTAAGTATTCACTTACCATAACTAACTCTAAATAACAGACAAACAAAAACGGGGCCTAGAACCCCGTTCTTTTTATGTGATGATCATCTCATCGTGTTCGTCTTGGTCCCAAGGTAGCTTATTGGGCGACTCATTTAAGAAGCTTAGATAGTTCTCAAACTGGTCAAGTACATCTCGGATTATTTCATGCTCATCACAACCATAAAGGTCATAACCTAAACCACCTGGGCGTAAGAACACCTCTGCGCGCGAATATACGTCATCTTCAGTTAAATCGCGTCTAAGCTCTAGCGCCATAAATGCCGGTATAGGCAAGGTAACTCGGCGAATTTCATACCAAAAATCGACAAATTCTTCACGATTAATTTCTAACCAAACTCGATGATTGCCTAAGTCTTCAACAACTACCGCTTGCCAGCCTAAACGGTTTAATTCATCTCGAACTTCCGTTAATGCCTCTATAGCGGTGCTTTGCAGGTATTGGTCAACGCGTTCTTCGTTAGGATAACTGACCAACCCTTTTAAGCGGCTACGCCACTGGGTGCGCCTGTGGTTGGGTCGAGTTGTACTTGCAGCGTTACTAATCAAGCTGCGTTTATGATGTCCCTCAATCACCAACGCTCGCCATAATCCAACAATGGCCAGCAGCATAATAATGGCGAATGGGAAAGCACTGACAATGGTCATGGTTTGCAGCGCTTTTAACCCTCCTGCCATTAATAGCACAGCAGCAATAACACCTTCTAATGATGCCCAGAAAACACGCTGCCACACCGGTGTATTGAGCGCACCACCGGCTGCTAATGAATCAATTACCAACGCACCAGAGTCGGCCGAGGTAACAAAGAAAGTAATAATTAAAAAGACGGTTACTAAAGATAAGAAAAACGATAAAGGTAAAGCATCATAAAACTGGAATAAGGCCACCGCATGATCGGCCTGCACTTCCGGAATTAAATCGGTTACCCCTCTTTCCATAATCAACCACAGGGCAGTATCACCGAAAATAGCGAACCATAAAAAGGTAAATACTGTGGGTACACACAGAATTCCAAAGACAAACTGCCTGATTGTACGACCACGGCTAATTTTGGCGATAAACAAACCAACAAAAGGCGCCCAAGCAATGGTCCAACCAAAAATAAAGAGGGTCCAGTTACCTATCCAGTCGCTACGGGTATAGGCCTTTAAGTTGAAGGTGCGCTCAACCAAGCCACTTAAATAAGCACCGGTATTTTGTAAGAAAGTTTCTAAAATATGAATGCTTGGGCCAACGGTAAATACAATAATCATCAATGAAACCGCTAATATCATATTGAGTGCGGATAAGTTTTTAATGCCCTTATCCATACCCGCGGCAACAGAAAAGGTAGCGGCTAAAGTAATCACCCCAATAGCAATTACTTGTACTGTGGTACTCACCGGAATAGACGGCCACAAATAATGCAAACCAGCATTGATTTGAATAACCGATAAACCAAGACTAGTCGCCAAGCCAAACATAGTGCCTAAGATGGCGAACACATCAACCATATGCCCTGGCCAGCCATAAATCTTATCGCCTATTAAAGGATACAAAGCCGAACGTATGGATAGCGGCAAGCCATGACGGTAAGCAAAATAGGCTAATACCAAACCTACCGCACCGTAAATACCCCATATATGCACACCCCAATGGAAATAGGCAATTTGCATAGCTTGACGAGCAGCATTGACGGTTTCGGGCGCGCCTTCGGGCGGTAAAGAAAAGTGCAGTACTGGCTCTGCTACGCCAAAGAACAAGAGCGCAATACCGTAACCAGCAGAGAACAGCATCGAGAACCAAGCTAAAAAACTGTATTGAGGGCCTGCGTGTTCGGGGCCTAAACGGATATTACCGTAACGAGAAGAAGCAATTATAATTATAAAAACCAATAAAATTGCCACGACTAACATGTAAAACCAACCAAAAGTAACGGTTATCCATGCCAGTACGTTTTTAAATATTACTCCTGCGTATTCAGGGTCGCTGATAGTGCCTACAATTAATAATAGCGCCACTATCACTGTCGGTAGAAACACCGGCAGTAGAATTGTTGATTGAAAGCCTTTGCGCTCTGCTAGCATAAAAATCCTTAGCCTTAGCTCAAGTCATTAAATTATTGCCCTTATCCTGAATAAGCATAGTGGAGATATCAAGGAAAACTGCAAACACCTGACACCTTTGTATCTACACTGCTATAATCGCCCATTATTTTGCCCACCAAGCATTAGGAAATTTACCGTGAGCCAGAGTCGTTATAATGTTAAAACCTTTCAAGGCCTAATTGCAGCATTGCAAGAGTTCTGGTCTGAACAAGGCTGCATCATCAACCAACCCTATGATATGGAAGTAGGTGCCGGTACTTTCCATACCGCCACATTCTTGCGTGCTATTGGTCCAGAAAACTGGAGCTCTGCTTACGTTCAACCAAGCCGCCGCCCTACCGATGGCCGTTATGGTGAAAACCCTAACCGCTTACAGCATTACTACCAGTTTCAGGTAGTGTTAAAGCCTAACCCTGTCGATATTCAAGAAAAATACTTAGAGTCTTTAAAGGTTCTTGGCATTGATACCCTAGTACACGATGTACGCTTTGTAGAAGACAACTGGGAATCACCAACTCTAGGTGCTTGGGGTTTAGGTTGGGAAGTTTGGTTAAATGGCATGGAAGTTACTCAGTTCACCTATTTCCAACAAGTAGGCGGCCTAGAATGTTTCCCAGTCACGGGGGAAATCACCTACGGCCTAGAGCGTATTGCTATGTATCTGCAAGAAGTAGATTCCGTTTATGATTTAGTATGGACTTACGGCCCCGATGGCAAAGCCATTACCTACGGCGACGTGTTTCATCAAAACGAAGTAGAACAATCCACCTATAACTTTGAATACGCCGACGTCGACTTCTTATTCCAAGCGTTTGACCAGTACGAAAAAGACTGCTTGCGCTTAATTGAAGCCAACCTACCCCTGCCTGCTTACGAACAAGTATTAAAAGCATCACACAGCTTTAACTTGTTAGACGCACGTGGCGCTATCTCTGTTACCGAACGCCAAGGTTATATTTTACGTGTACGCACCTTAGCGCGTGCAGTTGCTCAAGCTTACTTTAATAGCCGCGCTGAAAAAGGCTTCCCGTTAGCAGACGAAGTCAACCGTGCGGATATACTTGCGCGTTACCAAGCCCAAAAAGAAAAACTTGCAGAAAAAGCCCAGGAGAAAAAATAATGAGCATTGTTACCAACAGCTTTTTAGTGGAACTGGGCACAGAAGAATTACCTCCTAAAGCATTAAAAAACTTATCTGCGGCTTTTACTGCGGGTATTGAACAAGGCCTAACCGAAGCTGGCTTAAGTTTTACTAACGTAGAATCCTTTGCGGCCCCACGCCGTTTGGCTGTGCGTATTAGTGAATTACAAAGCCAACAAGCTGACCAAGAAGAAATTCTTTACGGTCCACCGGCCAATATTGCTTTTGATGCCGATGGCGTGCCCACAAAAGCAGCGCAAGGATTTGCCGCGCGCTCTGGTGTGGATGTCAGTGAATTAAAAACCGCCGATAACGGCAAACTAATGCTAGAGCATGTTATCAAAGGCAAACAAACCGCAGATCTGCTACCCGCCATTGTGCGTAACAGCTTAGACAAGCTGCCTATTCCTAAGCGCATGCGCTGGGCGGCCTCACGGGTTGAATTTGTACGCCCCGTGCATTGGTTGGTTATGTTGTTAGATGACAAGGTAGTTGAGGCCGAAGCTTTAGGCTTAACCGCTGGTAATGTTAGCCGTGGTCACCGTTTTCATGCGCCTGCTGAAATTGTTATCAACAACCCTGCAGAGTATGAAAGTAAATTACGCACGGCCTATGTGATGGCAAGCTTTTCTGAACGGGCTAATTTAATTCGCACACAAGTAGAGGCTGAAGGTTTAAAACTGGGTGGTAAAGCCGTAGTTAGTGAAGACTTACTAGACGAAGTAACCGCACTGAATGAGTGGCCAGTGGCTTTATCGGGTTCATTTGATGAAGACTTCTTACGCGTTCCTGCTCAAGCCTTAATTTCTTCTATGAAAGAACACCAAAAGTACTTTCACGTAGAAAAAGACGGTAAATTACTGCCCTTCTTTATTACCGTCGCCAATATTGAAAGCAAAGACCCTGCAAAAGTTATTTCCGGTAACGAACGGGTAATACGCCCACGCTTATCCGATGCCGCTTTCTTTTGGGATACAGACCGTAAACAGCCTTTAGAAGCTTTCTTCCCTAAATTAGAAAATGTGGTTTGGGTAAATAGCTTAGGCAGTGTCGCTGACAAGACTCGTCGTATTAGCAATCTGGGCGGCCATATCGCCCAAGTACTAAGCGCCGATAAAGCCTTAGTACAACGCGCTGCGCACCTCTGTAAAAACGATTTAGTCACCAATATGGTGGGAGAATTCGCTGATCTTCAAGGTTTGGCGGGTAAATACTACGCCGAACACAGCAATGAACATGCTGAAGTAGCCGCAGCTATGGTCGAACAATACATGCCCGCCTTTTCGGGTGATGCTTTACCCAGCACCGATACAGGCACCATTATTGCGTTGGCAGACCGCCTAGACAGCTTAGTAGGTTTGTTTGGTATTGGCCAAATACCTACTGGTTCTAAAGACCCTTTTGCTTTGCGTCGTGCAGCCTTAGGTGTTTTACGTCTTATTTTAGAAAAGAACATCGATATCGACTTAGACAGCTTAATCGACTGGGCCATTGATAACGATTGGCAAACTGCACCCAAAGCAGAAACCAAAGAAACACTGATTCATTACTTATTAGACCGTTTCAGTGCTTGGTACCATGACGAAAATATTCCCAGCGGTGTTTTCCAAGCGGTACGAGCGTTAGGTATTACCAATGCCTTAGATATCAACCGTCGTGTTCATGCCGTACATAAGTTTAGCCAGCTAGAAGCCGCCGCCGCTTTAGCCTCAGCTAACAAGCGCGTTACTAATATTTTAAATAAAAATGATGGTGACAAAGTAACCGCTGATGTAAGTACCCACTTACTGCAACTAGACGAAGAAAAGAAACTGGCTGAGCAGATCCAAGCTAAACGCCAAGCAATTAGCCCACTTATGGCTAAAGCCGACTACAGCAGTGCCTTAACCGTGCTGTCAGGCCTACGCCCTGCCGTGGATGCATTTTTCGATAACGTTATGGTGATGGATGAAGACCTAGCCGTGCGCAACAACCGCTTAGCCTTGCTAAAACAACTGCATAGCTTGTTTGTTGGTATTGCTGATATTTCTGTTCTTTAATAGCGTATTAACAGCTCAGACTGTATTGGTCTGAGCTGTTTTATACTTGTTGTGCTTCTTCTTGACCCTCTTTTCTGCTTAACCTGTTTCGTTTAATTACCGCTAGTCAGACTTTCTTTAATGCTTAGTCTTTACTACAATCGCGGCGCATTTAACTAATTAAAGGGATGTATGCATGCAAGTTTCTACTCTTAATAAAACCAAATTCTTAATTAACTCTACTGCAACGCTTACCATTACTCTGCTACTTACTGCATTTTTGGCTAACCCTGTGTTTGCAGACTCAGCTATCAACAGTAATGGGGCTACTAATAAGAATAGCGATGCATTACTAAAACCTACTGCCAGCCTTCAAGTCGGCAGCGATGCCTATGAAATAAAATTAGGCATGGGTGAATGGACCGAGAACGATACCAACCACGGCCAACTTTATATCAGTTACTTTAAAGCAGAAGATACGCTAAAAATTGGTGATGTTTCTTTCACTGATCAAAAATATACTTCCACTCGTTTAGGCATAGATATTAATGGCTTTGGTACTGACACAGGCAAAGCCTTTCAAGGCGGTATTTTCCTTTACAGCAATGAATCAGAAGCCAACATAGACCGCTACGGTGTAGGCCTAGCTCTTGCCTTTGGCCATATGCTAACTAACGAAGCTCGTATTCAAGCGGGTCTCGTGTTAATGCCTGAGTTCCTAAGTACCGATTGGGACGCAAAAGCCTTGTTTGAGTATGAATTTAATGCCGGTGCCACTTATCGCATTACTCCCACGGTGGATGCCAGCTTAATGTATCGTTATGGCGCTACTCTCGACGATATTAACGTTAAGCATTACAACCAAATGATGGCAGGAATTTCGCTCAAGCTGTAAGCATCTAGGCAGTATGATTTCTCTGTTATACTGCCACCTTCCTTTATTCATGCATTTTTATTATGAACTTAATCATTCTCGACCGTGATGGCGTTATAAACCAAGATTCTGATGACTACGTTAAGTCTGTTGATGAATGGCTACCTTTGGCTGGCAGCATGGAAGCCATCGGTAAACTCTGTCAGGCAGGTTTTACGGTGGCGGTTGCTACTAACCAGAGCGGTCTTGCGCGTGGCTACTTCTCCCTTGCTGATCTTGATGCTATGCACGCTAAAATGGAGTTTTTAGCTGCTGAACACGGTGGTCATTTTGCTTATATCGCTTATTGCCCGCATGGCCCTGATGACAGCTGCGATTGTCGCAAGCCTTTGCCCGGTCTAATTCATGAGATTGAACGAGAGCTAGCTGTTTCTGCAAAGGATGCATGGATGGTAGGTGATTCCATTCGCGATTTAGAAGCCGGAATTACTGCTGGCTGTAAAGCTGCTTTGGTTCGTACGGGTAAAGGCAGTGCTAGTGAGCGCAAACTTCAAGCCTCTAAACTAGCCCATGTGCCAGTATTTGATGATTTAAAAAGCTTTGTGAATTATATTCTTTAAATCATCAATAAACACCAATACTCGATATTTATTACTTTTTGGAATATATATTGGTTTGCTAAGTAACAGGTAACACTACTTAGTTATGCTATAAATCATCACTGTCTCTTACGTGGTGATTTTTATGAGTCTTGAGCAACACTCGCCCGACCCAGTAAATAAAATACAGCTATTTATACGTGCTTCACGTTCGCTAATTTTTTATTTTTTTTGGATTAGCTTCACTTTGCTTTGGTTTATACCCAGTTTCTTACTTGCTTTACTTTTACCCGCCAAAGCCAAACATTTTGTTATTGCTGTTTTCTACAGCCAAGTAATCATTTGGGCTGCACGCATCATTTGCGGTATTAAGTGGCAGCTGATTGGCAAAGAAAACTTGCCTAGTCACAATAGTGGTTTCATTGTCTTAAGTAAGCATCAAAGCACCTGGGAGACATTTTTCCTTTCTACCTTGCTCTATCCTCAAGTACCAGTAATAAAGGCTGAGCTGGCACAATTACCTATTTTTGGATGGATGCTGTCTATGCTCAACCCAATTTGGATTGACCGTACCAAGAAAACTAACGCTCTAAAACAAGTGATAGAACAAGGAAAACAGCGTTTAATCCAAGGTGTTTCAGTATTAGTATTTCCGGAAGGCACACGGGTACCGCCAGGACAACGTAAAACTTTTTCTAAGGGCGGTGCTTTATTAGCAACTTCCACTAAGGCACCTGTTATTGCTGTCGCTCATAACTCTGGCGAGTGTTGGCCCAATTCTCACTGGGTTAAAATTCCCGGCATAATCGATGTGGTTATAAGCCCTGTATTTAATACTGACACGCTCACTACCAAAGAACTGCATAGCCAAGTAGAAAGTTGGATTAACCAAAAAGTTGATGAGGTATCCACAGTTTCTTTCTCTGGTGAATACTCGCAAAAGGCTGATAGTGGTAAACGTTTCTAAAAATAATTTAGAGAGTTTTATATTTAGAATTTTCACTATAAAATCATTGCTGCTACCCAGCCGGCTGCTATTAATGGCAAGTTATAATGCAGGAAAGTAGGTACTACAGTATCGCGCATATGGTTATGTTGACCATCAATGTTTAAA
>SMEQ01000062.1_pt1 | contig 36354 bp, 38 predicted proteins | sample 2456281 | NCBI WGS metagenome assembly SMEQ01 (sample SAMN10132596, study PRJNA489261) | soil metagenome | isolation source: day1 antibiotic-loamy sand soil ammended with raw manure from dairy cow... | place: USA | collected 2015-04-01
TCCATGCCGTAGTCGCAGGCGATGATTCTTTGTTGGGCTTCGCTGAGTCTTGGGTCGGGTTGAATATCAAAGCTTAGCCAGGTGTTCCATTGGGTGTCGTCTTCGCCGGTTTTGGTGGCTGCGCCTTCGTGTTCTTCGGCGTCTATTATGCGGGTGAGTACAAAGTCGCGGTAGTCGCTGTTTTTCTCGCACCAAGCGCGGGTGTGCCAGCGTAAGCCGTTAAACACTAAGCTGTGCGGGCTGATGATGCGTTCAGGCAAGTTAGGGCTAGAAACGCTGGCGTATTCTATGTCTATGCGTTGTTTGTATTTTATGGCGCTGAATATTTTACGCATGATTTCTGGTTTGGGTTGAGCCAGAACGTTACCAAAGCGCAACGTGTGCGAGCCCGGTAGCAATAAGCTGGTGTCGGCGTTGTCGGTGGTTTGGTTAAGTGCTAAGTAGTCGTCTAGCAAGCATTGGCTGTAAACAGGGGCAAACTGGGTGGAGGGTTCGTAGCCTTTGCTGCTGTTGTTGTAGTCTAAATTTTCTGGGTGCAGGCTTATGTATTTGTTGATTATTTTACTGGCGGTTTGACGGCTAATACCCAGTATTTCTTGCAGGTGGCTGCTGTTTAGCTTGCCTCCCCACTGCACTATTAATTCGAGTTGTTGGTATATTTTTTCAGACATAACTAGAATGCGTCCCTTCTTTATTAGTGTGCTTTAAATTAACCAGATTTGCCGTCTATGGCCAGTCTATTTGTGGGTAATGTTTAATGAATTTGTTTGGTAGGCTGTTTTATATTTTATTGTCGGCTTGGTTTTCAAAGAAGGTAGAGCGTGATGAGGTTGTGCAGAACTATTTTCGGGTGTGGTTGCATGATTTAGGCTGGCGCGATCATTTACCGAATTATCGTTTTTTTAATTTTATGGAGTTAGGGCGTTTTTCTTTTTGGCATGGCACTGGTTTGGCGACTTCAGGTAAATACAAAACGCGTATGATTGCCGCTCAAGATTTTGTTTATTTGCGGCCTATTTCGCCTTTTGTGAAGTTTCGTTGTGACACTGTATTGGAAGGTTGGGATCAGAAGTATTTTTACTTTCGTCACAATTTGTACGTGAAAGATAAGTTAGTCGGGGTGGGCTTAGTAAAGGAAGTTTGTTTGAAGAGTAATAAAGTAGTGAGCCCATTAGAGATATTAGGCGTGCAGGAGCAAAGCACTGAAGTGATTGCTGCTTGGCAGTTGTTACAGCAGAAAATTAAAGAGTCTACGTTTGAAGCGTTCTTGCTCTATTAGTTGATTGAGCAGCGGCTCACCCAGCACATCTTTAAGAGCTTGGTTGACGTCTTCGGCCATGCCTTGTTTGCTACCGCATAAGTAGATGGCTGCGCCCTGTTCTATCCATTGTTTTAACTCTGGCGCTTGGCTGCGTATAACCTGTTGTACGTAGCCTTGGTGGCAGCGGCCATAGGTGCCGTCTGGGTATTGGCAACCGTCGTGGCGTGAAAATGTAAGGTCGAGCTGTTGTAGGTGGCCGCTGTTAAGCCATTGGTCGAGTTCTGCGTTCCAAGGGCGGTCATGTACTGGGCTGCGTTCGCCATAGATTAACCAGTTTTGTTGGCTTTGGCCTTCGCGTTGTTTTAAGTGAGCGCGCAAGCCCGCCAAACCCGTGCCGTTGCCTATTAGTATCATGGGTGTGTTGGCACTGGGCGCATAAAAACTGGGGTTGAAGCGAATGCTGAATTGTGCGTTTTCTGCAATGTTCAGTGTCTTACATAAAAACCCTGAGCCTAGGCCTATGTTGCCATTGGGGAAGTATTTTTCGCGCACTAATAAACGCATGTTTTTTTCTGCAGGAACGGTAGCAATGGTGTATTCACGCTCTTGGCCGTTGATATGCAGTTTGGCAATATCGCCTGCTTGCCAGCTCGGCAGGTTATTACTGGCAAAAGTTATCTGTTGCATAGCCGCGCCTTGGCTGCCTTGGTTTAGGCATTGGCGTTCTAGCAGTGTTATGTTGTGAACTGTGGCTTTTTTTAGGTGGCTGCTGATTTGCTCTGCCGTCAGAATGTCGTGTTCTTGCAGTTGTTGCTGCCATTGGTCTAAGTCGTCTGGGTTTAGGTCGTCCACCAGCACGGGCGCAAATATGGCTTGTGCTTGGTGGCTTGTTAAGGCTTCAAATAAGCGTACACCAAAACCACAGAAGTGTTTGTAGCCGCTGTCGCCAAGTGCCAGTACGGCTATTTTAAGGTGACTTAGGTCTAAGTTTTCCGCTGCCTTTAGGCGGTCTTCAAACAGAAAACCGTTATCGGGTGCCTCACCTTCGCCATAGGTACTGGCAACTACAAATAAGGTTTGAGCATTTTTGAGTTGCTCTGGCTTAAGCTGGTTAAGGGTAAGCAAGCAAACGGCACCTTCAGCCTGACTAGGCGGCTGGCAGTTTTCTGCTACCGCCATGCAGCCTGAGTAGTTGGCTCTTTCTAGGTTTGCAGCCAATTGCTTAGCTAATTGTTCGGCACTGCCGCTTGCACTGGCGTATGCGACTATAACGCCCGCCTGTGCATTTACCCGACGCTTAAACCATTGCTTGCGCATGCACCAAGCGGTGAATGCAAGGTAAGCAAGTATGATTAAGCTGGCTTGTATTATGGGGGCGTAAGTAAGCATGCCGGTCCGTTTGTAGTAAAGGTTTAATGGCTGTTAGTCGGCCAGTACTTCTAGTACCAGTGAGTAACTGCCTGTACGGGTGGTGGCTGGTTTTTTAGCGACGTTGTCTTTGTAATCGGCTTCTAAGAAGTAACGACCTGCACCGTTCCAGTTAACGCTGATTTCACCTTTTTTATCGGAAACCAAGTTAATTTCTTCTGGGTTGTTACGGTAGCGTGTGCCTTCGCGAACGATGCTCACTTCTACGCCTTTAGCAGGTTTGCCATCAATAAAGAATTGGAACTTAGCTGTCTCGCCTGCGTATAGGTCATTAGGATGAGTAATAGGCTTTAGCTCTAAGCCTTTTTTGGTAAGCTCTAAGGCGTTATCTGTCGGTTCACCCGAGGTTACAAAGGTTTCTAAACGACGTGAGGTTTGTGAAATCTCTAGCCCTTTGGCTTTTTTAGGTACGATTTTGTTGAATTCTTTTTGGTCAAATGTTTCACCACGCTTAGGGTAATACTGGCGCTTTCCTTCTGCGTCTTCCCAACGAGCAAATAGCCCTTGGTTGGCGATAAACACACGGTAAGTGCCTTCTTTTTCCATGGTTAAATCAAACACAGTACGGAATTTACCGGTGTGTAAGTTTTCTGCTGCAACTGTGTTGTTGTCTGGGCCAGTAATGGTTAAGCCATTGGCGCGCATGGGTACGTGGTCGAAGTTAAAAAGACTGTTGGAAACGGCCATATCGAAGGTAACCGCCGGTGTGCTGCCTGACAGTACGGTTACGTCTGGGGTAATCCAAGCACGGTGAGCGTTGGCGCTTAAACTACCGATGACAAGTACGCTGAGTAATGATGTTTTTAACAATGTAACTGTTTTCATAATCTGTCCTTTTTGTAAAATTTGAAAATTCGCTTAGGGCTTAATGCTTAATACAACTTCGCCCAGTTCGTTATTGCCTTGTGCTTTGGCAGTCGTGCTTTCTTTGGCGGGTAAACTAAAGGGAATGTTTAATAACTCACGCCCACCGACTTCACGTGCAGTTTCTATGCGTAGGGTGTATTCACCATCGGCCAGTTTCGCTAAAGGAGCTTCGCCCAATGTGAAGTTAAGGTCGTATTTGCCTGGGCCATGGGTTGCGCCTGTTACACCATCAATAGGCATGGTTAAGCTGCGGCCTGACTTACGCCACCACTGACGCATGTCTTTTAGCCAGTCTTCGCCTTCGTTGTTACGCAGTTTGGTTTCGTACCATACGGCTAAGTTGCTAACGGTTTTGTTGTTGGTGTCTTCTACCCAGACAGCTAAATAAGGGTGATGATATTCAGCGACATTTAGCGCAGGAATTTCTACTGATACTGACAGTTCGGTTGCTTGGCTAGAAAAGCTTAAAAACAATGCTAAGACCGACAGGCCCAGTGTGTGCGTTAGTTTCATATTCGGTCCTTAATGAACGGTTAAAATGATAATGAGTAATGGAATGACCAGCCCTAAACCAACCAGTGGCCAAGTGCTAGGGCGTTGTTTAGCGTATTTGAATAAGAGCCATAAGCCACTGATGGCAAAGACCAAGCAAAGTACCGAGAAAACGTCGATGAACCATGACCATAAAACGCCCGTATTGCGGCCTTTGTGCAGGTCATTTAGGTAAGAGATAGCACCACGACTGGTGTTTTCATACAGTAATTCACCGCTTGTTAGATCGATGCTTAACCAGGCATCACCTCCGGGCTTGGGCATGCCCAAATACACTTCGTCTGCGCTCCATTCTGCTTGGGCGTTGGTGGTTTCAATAGCGTGCTGTTGTTTTAGCCAAGAACGAACCGCCAATGGTAATGCGCCTTTGCCTTCTGCTGCTTTGCTTTTTAGTGTTTTAAGCATGGTGGCTGAGATGTCTGTTTCTATGCTAATTACTTGCGGAGTAACTTTAATATCAGCGGCATGGTTTAGAGTGATGCCAGTGACTGCAAACAGAATGAGGCCGACTAAACATATTGCAGAACTTATCCAATGCCACTGGCGAACGGTACCTAACAATTTTTGCAATTTAACCAGCCTTATAAAAATATTTGCTCATGTATTTATGGTTGTAGATTCTAACAAACCTAATTCTAAATGAGAATGCTTATTGTTTGATATTTGTATTTTTATCTCGCTAATAAAAAAACCACACCAATGACTGGTATGGTTTTCAAATTAATAGCGCGCTTTATCAATGGCTTTTAGAACGTAACATTCATGCTTAGCCAGAAATTACGGCGTTTATCTTTGTTGTTGAAATCGTCGTACGCCACCACATTATAGCCGCCACGGCCATCGTCTTCGAAGTCGACTTGGTAGCTAGTAAAGTCTTGATCAAGAAGGTTGTTGATACGACCATTAAAAGTAACTTGTTCACTAACCTGCCAAGACATCCCTAAATGGAACACTTCATAAGACTTAAAGTATTCAGTGCCGCCTTTGCCTGTATTCAGCACGTTGCCACGCCCAAAGCCACGGAAACGTTTGTCACGAGTTTCCATAGTTAGGTATAAACCAAGGTTATCGAGCAGCTGCCAATCTACAGTAGAGTTATGCATATGCTTGGCTGTGCCATTAAGCGGGTAGCCATCGTAAATGCCACTTTTTTGTTCGCTGTCGGTGTAGGTGTAATTTGAACGCCAGCCGACGGTATCGGTTAGCTGAATGCGCCCTGCCACCTCTACGCCTTGCAGTATGACTTCATCAATATTTAAGTATTTGCTGCTGTTGGTATAGCCAAGATTTTGGTAATCACCGACAGCGGTACAAACTATGCCTGTTGCGCCACCACAAGGCTGTGAGGTGATTTTATCTTCAAATTTATTTTGAAATACGGTGACGTTAAAGTTATGACGCTCTACCGGATGCTGCCAGTACAAAGCCAGTTCATTGCTGGTGCTGATCTCTGGTTTCAAATCGGAGTTGCCATACAGCGGCATAGTTCCTTGGGCACCAAAACCTACCACACCATTATAAAGGTCGGTCGTGTTTGGCGTTTTAAAGCCGGTGCTAACGCCGCCTTTTACTGTCCAGTTTTGTGTCAGGTTATAGACGCCATAGAGGTGCGGGCTGATATGACTTCCAAACAGTTCGTGGTTGTCATAACGAACCCCTGCTGTAATGGCGACTGGCTCTAATACATACCAAGTGTCTTCACCAAATAATGACCACATGTTGTGTTCTTGTACTTGGCCAGCATTGCTGGCCTCCAAGCCGAATACGTCATCGGAAAGCTCGCCACGAATAACTTGGCCACCCACAACGGCGGTATGCTGTCCGGCCAATTCAAATGGAACGTCTAGTTTGGCATCTAATACGTATTGTTGGCTTTCCATGGTACGTTGCGCGCGTGGTAAGAAGGCGGCAGCGGCGGCCGCTTTTCTATCCGCTTCACTTAAGCCGGTATAAGCGCCAGTTCCATCGATCATTTCTAATAACTGCGCTCTTTCTGCCACAGTAAATGGCAGCGTTCGACCGTTGTTATTGGTAGTAACTTGTTGCAGAGAAATAAAGCTGCTACCGAAGTTCCATTCGCCTTCGTGCGTTAACGCCATGGTGTCACGCGTAAATTCTTGTTCGTCTGAATAGCCTGTGCGTGGGTCGGCACGTTTAACACCATTGTTAGTGCTGGTTCTCCAAATGGTATCAATGCTATCGACTGTGCCTAAGGCATAGTCAAGTTTACCTTTGTCATCAATGAGCGGGCTGTTGTCGTATTTCTGCTTGTAGGAATCGATGTCGAAGGCTATTTTTTGCTTAGCGGTGGGCGTCCAAATGAGTGTCGCACCAATAGAGGTATTTTCGTTATCGACGGTTTTACCACCGCTGCCGAAGCCTAAAGCGCGTGAGTGTTTTACTCCAATAGGATCAACCACTTCATTGAACTCTGGGTTCGATTCCAAGCGGTTATACATGCTGCCACGAATGGCCATGCCTAAGGTGTTTTCAATCAGTGGGCCGGAAACGTAAGCATCGGTGGTGATGTCGTTACCAAAGGCATTATCGCTTTGTAAGGTACGGCTGTGGCTGACAGAACCGCCCCAGTTTTCTTTGATGGGTTTGGTAATAATATTAATAACGCCACCCATAGCATCGGCACCATACAGAGTAGACGCAGGGCCACGAATTACTTCGATACGTTCAATGGCTTCTAAAGGTGGAACATTACCAAACTGATTACCGCCGAAGTTGTTGGGGTAAATATTGCCGTGGTTATTTTGGCGCTTGCCATCAATTAAGATAAGTGTGTAATCAGCGCCCATACCACGAATAGAAATACTGCCTTGGCCAGTTTTATCGTTGGTTTCACCAACATCAACACCTTCTAGTTCACGCACTGCATCCATCAGGGTTAGATATGGGCGTGAACGCAGCTCTGCTTCACCAATAATAGAAATACTGGCAGGCGCTTCAGTAAGTTTTTGCTCAAAGCCTGCGGCAGATACCACTACATCGGTTAGGCGGGCGGTTTCTTCTGCGGCAAATACAGCGGTTGAAGCGAGTACAAGAGCAGGCGGCACAAGCAATAATCTAAATGGCACAAAACTCATTTATAAATCCCTATCTCTGAAAATAATTACAAAAAATGTTGTTTGAATATGGCGTTTACTATTGCACGCTCGCCAATGAAAACGAATAGTAATGATAACGATTACTATTTACAACATAAAATTTAGTAATTAGTTCAATAATAAATGATTAAAATTTGAGCCCCGCTAAAAGACCAATCTGGCTGGCTGTCCTATTATCACCCCTGAAACAGGATATATAGGTAAATCCTTCGATCTTCTTCACACTTTATTGCCTTAAGTCAATGTAGGTAGCTACAACATCCTTATTATTCCCCACTATAGGTAGGAAATATAAAATGTTACCGCCTAAGGACAAGACTTTAATTAATAAAACGGGGATTTATGCTTTTAAAACAAGCATTTAGATGGTCTTAGGTTGCTTTCACATAAGTTCATCATCATAATTACTCGTCTTTTTTGAACCCTTAACTTTCGCTGTAATAATGGAATCCAATCATGAGCACAGCATTTGATCATCCTGAATATAACTATAAGGTAGTCCGACAGTTCGCTGTCACTACTGTATTCTGGGGCATTATTGGTATGGCTGTTGGCGTATTAATCGCTGCACAGCTAGCCTGGCCTGCCCTTAACTTTGATACGCCTTGGCTATCTTTTGGACGCTTACGCCCGCTGCACACTAATGGTGTGATTTATGCGTTTGGCGGTAGTGCTCTGTTTGCTACTTCGTACTTTGTGGTACAGCGTACCTGTAAGGTGCGTTTGTTCTCTGACACGTTGTCTTCGTTTACCTTCTGGGGTTGGCAAGCCATTATTGTTGCTGCTGTAATAACTCTGCCTTTAGGTATGACTTCAACTAAAGAGTACGCTGAATTAGAGTGGCCAATTGATATATTGGTTGCCTTGGTTTGGGTAGCTTATTTAGTGAACTTTTTAGGCACCATCGCTAAACGTAAAGTTAGCCACATTTATGTTGCTAACTGGTTCTATGCTGCCTTTATTATCATGATTGCCATTCTTTACATCGGTAACAACCTTGCAGTGCCTGTGACTTTAACTAAGTCATACTCTGTGTACGCAGGTACTATTGATGCCATGGTGCAATGGTGGTGGGGACACAACGCTGTTGGTTTCTTCTTAACCGCTGGTTTCTTGGGGATTATGTATTACTTTGTTCCTAAGCAAGCAGGTCGTCCTATTTACTCATACCGCTTGTCTATTGTTCACTTCTGGGCATTGATCTCTATCTATGTTTGGGCGGGTGCTCACCACTTGCACTACTCTGCTCTACCCGACTGGGCACAAACGGCCGGTATGGTTATGTCGTTAATCCTGCTAGCACCAAGCTGGGGCGGTATGATCAACGGTATGATGACCTTGTCAGGCGCATGGCATAAGCTTCGCACAGACCCAATCTTACGTTTCTTAGTGGTGTCCTTGTCTTTCTATGGTATGTCTACCTTTGAAGGCCCAATGATGTCGATTAAAACCGTTAACGCCCTTTCACATAACACCGACTGGACCATTGGTCACGTACACGCTGGTGCTTTAGGTTGGGTTGCTATGGTTTCTATCGGTGCTCTGTACCACATGATCCCTATTATGTATGGCCGTAAAGCCAGTGATATGTATTCCACCCCATTAATTAACACGCATTTCTGGTTAGCTACTATTGGTACTGTTTTATACATCGCCTCTATGTGGGTAAACGGCATCATGCAAGGTTTAATGTGGCGTGCAGTAAACGCTGACGGTACTTTAACGTATAGCTTTGTTGAGTCTGTAGAAGCCTCTTACGGCGGTTATGTAGTACGTGTTATCGGCGGTACTTTATTCTTAATCGGTATGCTGATTATGGGTTACAACACCTATATGACTGCACGCGATGCTAAGAAAGAACTTAGCAACGCCCAGCTAGCTCAGGCTTAAGGAGTTTTAACGTGATTAACCATGATAAAATCGAGAGAAGCCTACCGCTAATGGTGATAATGATCGTTATCGCTTTAAGCTGGGGTGGTTTAGCAGAAGTTGTGCCTTTGTTTTGGCAGTCAGAAACAACCCAACCGATGGAAGGGTTAAAACCAATGAACGCGTTAGAGCTTGAAGGTCGTGATATTTATATCCGCGAAGGCTGTCACGTATGTCATACCCAAATGATTCGTCCATTCCGCGCAGAAACTGAGCGTTATGGTCCTTATAAAGTTGCTTCTGAAGACGTTTATGAGCATCCATTCTTATGGGGTTCTAAGCGTACCGGCCCTGACCTAGCACGCTTAGGCGGTCGTTATTCAGACGAATGGCACCGTGCTCACATGTACAACCCACGTGACGTTGTACCTGAGTCCATCATGCCTTCATACCCATGGTTGTTTGATAACATTGTCGACAGCCGCATTACTCCTAGGAAAATGAAAGCACTGCGCATGGTTGGCGTACCTTATACCGATGATGATATCGAAGGTGCAAAAGCAGCAGTAAATGGTAAAACCGAAATCGAAGCCTTGGTTGCGTACTTGCAGCAGTTAGGCACAGTAGTAACTAAACGGTAATCCTATGGATATTAACGACGTACGCGGTTTAGGCACTGTTTTTGCTCTGATAGCATTTTCCGGCATTATTTGGTGGGCCTACGGCTCATCACGCCGCAATCGCTTTGAGGAAGACGGAAACATCCCATTTGATGATGACGATGAACCGCGCATCGACGATAAGCGGAGTAAATAAATTATGTTAAGTACATTTTGGCAAGTATGGATCACCGTTATTACGTTGGGCTCCATGATTGGTTGCGGCTTGCTGATTCACTATGCCAGCCGCGGCATGAAAAAAGATGAAACCACTGAAACCACCGGTCATGAATATGACGGTATTCAAGAGCTTGATAACCCTATGCCACGTTGGTGGGTCATCATGTTCTGGGGAACCATTGTATTTGGTTTCTTATACCTTGGTGCATACGGTCTAGGTAACTTCCAAGGCTTTTTAAAGCTGGAAGTAGATGGCGAAAAAGTAAGTTGGTCTTCAGCTAACCAGTGGAAAGCTGAAGTTCAAGCGTTTGATGAGAAAATTGCTCCTTTATATGAAGAATACTCGGCTATTGCGGTAGAAGAGTTAGTTCATAACGAAGATGCACTGATGTCTGGTCAGCGTTTGTATAAAAGTAACTGTTCAGTGTGCCACGGCACTACTGCAAAAGGTGCAAAAGGCTTCCCTAACTTAACCGACGATGATTGGTTATACGGTGGCACCCCTGACGCTATCAAACGAACCATTACTAATGGTCGTATGGGTGTTATGCCAGCTTGGAGCAGCATTTTAGGTGATGAAGGCGTTTCTAATATGGTGCATTACGTGCGCAGCCTGTCTGGTCTTTCGCATGATGAAGATCTTGCTAAGAAATCAGTTTCTGCATACAACGTTAACTGTGCTGTATGTCATGGTGCAGAAGGCAAAGGTAATCAGTTACTTGGAGCCCCTGACCTAACTAACGAAGTTTGGTTGTATGGTGGTTCTTCTAAAGAGATTGAGTTTACGCTAAAGCATGGCCGTAACGGTAACATGCCTGCTCACAAAGAAATTTTAGGCAGCCACGCTGACGCTAAAATCCATTTGTTAGCAACTTATGTATACTCTCTTTCTAACAAGCAGTAATCGTTTGCTTCTTGTCAGCTGCCTACTGGCATAAGAAGCAATAACTAAAAAAGCGGCGCAAGCCGCTTTTTTTGTCTCAAACAAGCAAGGTAGTAGCAGTATGAGCAAAATCCCAGTTAAAGATGTCACCCCCGAAATGCAAAGCCTCTATAAAAAACGCGATAAAATTCATATGCGTGAAATCGAAGGCTTTTTTAAGAGTCTGCGTGAGTGGCTGCTAGTAACTCTAATGATTGTTTACTACGGATCGGTTTGGCTTAAATGGGATGGACGCCAAGCAATATTGTTCGACTTACCTGCTCGTCAGTTCCATATTTTTGGTATTACTTTCTGGCCGCAAGATTTCATGTTGCTGGCTTGGTTACTTATTATTGCCGCCTACGGCCTATTTACTATTACTAACTACGCCGGTCGTATTTGGTGTGGTTATGCTTGTCCTCAGACCACTTGGACTTTTATGTTTATGTGGATCGAAGAAAAGATAGAGGGCACTCGTAACGCTCGTATTAAGCTAGATAAACAACCTAATAATTTTGATAAAATTCGTAAAAGAGCTACAAAGCATACTTTATGGGCCATAGTCGCTTTATGGTCTGGTATTACTTTTGTTGGCTACTTCACCCCTATTCGTGAGTTAGTACCTGAGTATTTCACATTAACTGCAAATGGCTGGGCGTTATTCTGGGTAAGCTTTATTGGCCTTATGACCTATATGAATGCCGGTTGGCTGCGTGAACAGGTCTGTATTTACATGTGTCCTTACGCGCGCTTCCAGTCAGTTATGTATGACAGCGATACTTACGCTGTATCTTACGACTATAACCGTGGCGAGCCACGTGGTTTTCGCACTAAATCACAAACACAAGAAGAGCAGGATGCCTTAGGCGATTGCGTCGATTGCTCCTTATGCGTGCAAGTTTGTCCGGTGGGTATTGATATCCGTGATGGTCTGCAATATCAGTGCATTGCTTGTGGCCTGTGTATTGATGCCTGTGACACCGTAATGGATAAGATCGACAAACCCAGAGGCTTAATTCGTTATGCTACTGAAGAAGAGCTAAAGGGCGGCACCACTCGATTCTTGCGCCCTCGCCTGATTGGTTACTTTGCCGTGATGCTAATTATGGTTACAGCCTTCTCTTATGTTTTATTAACACGCACACCGTTTAAGTTAGAAGTTGAACGTGGTCGTGGTACTTTGTATCAATTGACAGTTAACGACACTGTTACCAACGGCTATAACTTGAAGCTGATTAACATGTCACAGTCGCCTCAAACCTACACTTTAGGTGTTGAAGGCTTGGACGGCTTGAAAATGGATGCAGAAACAACCTACGACTTAAACGTTAACGAGCTACGTGAAGTATTGATTACCTTAGAGCTAGACCCCGCTAAAGTTAAACTAACGAACAGCCGTAATGAGATTAAGTTTGTTGTCCGTGATGCTGAAACAGGCGAAGTAATAAAAGAAGCGAAAAACGCCTTTATTGCACCACTTAACTAATATTTTCGAGGTATGAATGAACCTGAACCAAAGTGAAGAAACCACTCCTTTTTATAAAGAACCTATGGTTCTACTGCTAGTTGTACCACCCGTTGCCGCCATTATTTGGGGCATGGTGATGCTGACGCTAGCATTTAACGGTAAGGATTCTTTGGTTTCTGATAGTTACTACAAGGAAGGCGTTTCTTACACAGAAAACGAAGTGTTGGTTAAAAATGCACGCGCGGCTAAGGTTAGCAGTGAAGTCATCTTTAGTGACGATGGCGTTGAGTTAATTCTTAATGGTGACTTCGACGTTGAACCGCATTCTTTGCAGTTAAAATTAATTCATCCAACCCTAGAAGACCGTGATGTCGTTGTCTTTATGCAACGTATTGGCCCACGCCAATACGCAGGTGTCTTGGAAGAATACTTAACAGACAGACGCCATATCTGGCTGGCCAGTTTAGAACAACAATGGCGTATTAAAACGACAGACACGCTAGGTACCGGCAAGGTAATTGTTATTAATACTCCATGACCAAAAACTCTATGATCAAGTGTTTTCACTGTGGCGAAGCTGTTAATGATGGTGAGCGTTGGAGCACCATTATTGACGGCCAGCCACGGCCTATGTGCTGCCCCGGCTGTCAGGCCGTCGCGGAAGCAATTATAGATAGTGGTTTAATAGACTATTACCAACACCGCACGCAATTACCTGAAATTTCACCGGCTGAGTTTGACAGCACCACTATTGAAGCACGTGAAACTTTGCTGTTTTATGATAGCCCCGCTTTACAAAAACAATTTGTCGCCCGTGATGAAGAACTTGCAGAAGCCACTTTTATTATTGACGGCATTAGTTGTGCTGCTTGTGCTTGGTTGATCGAACACCGCATGGCGCAAGTGAAAGGAGTTGTTAAAGCAACTCTGAACTTATCTAACCATCGTTTGTTTTTACAGTGGCAACACGATGAAGTGCCAGTATCTGCCCTGATAGAAGCGTTACTGCGCTTAGGTTATAAAGCCACACCTTTCTCGGCCACCAGCCAAGAAGCCAGTCGTCATCAAGAAAATAAAATCGCCATTCGTCGTTTAGCATTAGCGGGCTTTGGCATGATGCAGATGATGATGATGGCCATTCCTACCTATTCAGAAATGACCACGCTGGAAGAGTTTTTTTTACGCATAGCGCAATTAGTGCTTTCTATTCCAGTAGTACTTTACAGCGGCGCGCCCTTCTTTAAAGCTGCTCTTAGAGATTTAAAAACACGTCATTTAACCATGGACGTGCCAGTTACCTTGGCTATTTCACTAGCTTTTGGTGCCAGTATTTGGAGTACCTTTAACCAAGGTGAAAACGTGTACTTCAGTGAAGTGTGCATGTTTATTTTCTTTTTATTGGTTGGACGTTACTTTGAAATGCGCGCGCGTCATCGTATGAACCGCGCCGGTAATAACTTATTAACCTTATTACCCAATTTGGCTATTCGCGTAGCTGACAATGGCGATGAAGAATTAATTGCCGCTACTGATATCAACCTAAACGATATTTTACGAGTTAAACCCGGTCAGGCAATTGCCGCTGATGGCATTGTTTTGGAAGGTAGAAGCTCCGCCGATGAAGCCGCATTAACAGGTGAGTACTTACCGGTCACCAAAGAACAAGGCAGCATGCTGATTGGCGGCACTATTAATATTGAAAGCCCGCTATTAATGAAAGTAACCGCCACTGGAGCTGACGCGCAAATTTCCACCATTATGCGTTTGCTAGACCGTGCTCAGCAGTCCAAACCGAAAGCCGCTTTAATTGCCGACAAAGTCGCCAGCTACTTTATTTTAGGCGTGCTCTTGGTCGCTATTGCTGTGTTTTTATTTTGGTTACCACAAGGCGTTGAGAAAGCATTTTTTGTGGTGTTATCGGTATTGGTAGTAACCTGCCCTTGTGCGCTGGCATTAGCCACCCCTACCGCCTTGACGGCTGCCATTGCTGCATTGCGCGAACTTGGCTTACTGATTAGTCAAAGTCATGTACTGGAAACTCTGCCACAGATCACCCGCGTAGTATTTGATAAAACCGGTACATTAACACAAGGTCGTTTGACCTTAGATCAAGTTGTTCCTCTAAGCAGTTTAAATGAAGCTGAGATATTAGGCTTAGCTTCGGGCCTAGAAAAATACAGTACCCACCCCATTGCTCGTGCTTTTAATGATATTGAACCCACCAGCATTGAGCAGCCAGAACAAATTTCAGGGCGAGGTGTAAAAGGTCAATGGCAAGGTTTGGAAGTACGCCTAGGTCGTGCTGATTTTTCTTGGTCAAAGCCCATTACACCCCCTTCTACTGATGGTCAGTGGTTGTTGTTAGCTAGCCAAGAAGCACCTTTGGCATGGTTGCAATTGAATGACAGCTTAAGAAAAAGCGCCTACAGTGTCATACCTGAATTACAACGCCGTGGCTTAAAAGTATCTTTGTTAACTGGTGATCCTAGTGAAGCTGGCCCCAAGGTCGCTTCAATACTCGGCATAGATGATGTACGCACGGGCATGTCACCTGAAGGTAAGTTGGCTACCGTACAAGCTTGGCAGCAAGCCGGTGATAAAGTTTTAATGGTGGGTGATGGCATTAATGATGTGTTGGTACTGGCTGCAGCCGACTTATCATTGGCGGTCAGTGAAGCCAGTGATCTTGCCAAAACCAACGCAGACACTCTACTGAATAATGGTCAGTTAGAGGTGATTTTACAAATGCTAGACACCGGCCATAAAACACGACGCATTATTGCCCAAAACCATGCTTGGGCTATAGGTTATAATTTATTGGCTTTACCGGCAGCCGCCGCCGGCATTGTCGAACCTTGGCAAGCAGCCATTGGTATGTCAGCCAGTTCTATGTTGGTCATCACCAACGCCATGCGCCTTTTAAGAACCAAACGTAAGTGAGCAAGTTATGGATTTACTGTACGCCATTGTGCCCTTTTCTACTGTACTGCTTACTTTAGCTATTCTCGGCTTCTTTTGGGCAGTTCGTAGCAACCAGTTTGATGACTTAGACTCTCCGGCTCACCGTATTCTGTTCGATGACGATGAGCCAGAAAAACCAGCTGATCCTTCTATTAAAGACTCTCATAAGAGCTCTGAGCAAGACTCTAAAGACGTCTAATAAAGAATAACGGCTATCTCTTAATTGACTGAGAATCAATTTAAAGGATAAAAAAATGCACGAACATATGCACAGTATGCACGAGCCCCTATCATTAATTAGCGCTCTTTTACTTGGCTTTTTTAGCTCCAGTCATTGCCTAGTAATGTGCGGTGGTATTGCTGCTGCCATTGGTAGCCGCGCTGAGAAACATCGTATTCGTACCATCGCTATGTTTAATGGCGGTCGTCTGATTAGTTACAGTATTTTAGGCCTATTAGTTAGCCTGTTAGGTTTATGGTTACAAGAACAAAACCATGCATTTATGCTCATAATGCGTACCTTTGCCGGTGTTATGCTTATTTTAATGGGCCTTTATGTAGCACGTTGGTGGATGGTGCTCACCAATTTTGAGCGTTTTGGCCAACCTTTGTGGAATGCATTAAGACCGCTAACGCGCCGTTTTATGGGCTCGGTAAAACCACATCACCAGTTTGGCTTAGGCATGTTATGGGGCTTTTTACCCTGTGGTTTGATCTATAGCGCCTTAGCTTGGGTGGCTGCAAGTGGTGACCCACTGATGGGAGCTGCTACAATGTTTGCCTTTGGCTTAGGAACTTTACCAGCATTGACAGCAGGTACTTTACTGGGCAATGTTATAACGCCTTGGCTCAATAAGCCGTTGGTCAGAAAGTTCGCAGCTTTACTTTTAATTACATTTGGTTTGTGGACTATTGCTATTCTTTGGGTGCATGCTTAGTTAGTATGCTTGTACAATCGTACATGTTTATCGTGTTTTGATCGTTTAGGATTAGCCATGAAAAGTAATTTAGCTACACAAAGAACACCCATGCGTGCCGCCCAGCCGCATTGCAATTCCTGTACGCTTAATGCTCTCTGCCTCCCTCTTTCTTTAAATGCTACCGACATGGATCGCTTAGACGGTATTATTCGTCGTGGTCGTCCAATTCAGAAAGGCCAAGTTTTGTTCCAACAAGGTGATTCATTCTTGTCTGTGTTTGCTGTTCGTACAGGCGCACTTAAAACTTATACGTTGGCAAGTAATGGCGAAGAACAAATTACAGGGTTTCATTTAGCTTCTGAGTTGGTTGGTTTAGCAGGTTACGATAACGAGATTTATCCACTTACAGCTAAGGCTTTAGAAACCACTACCATCTGCGAAATTCCGTTAGTACAGCTTGATACTTTAGCCGACGAGTTGCCTGAACTGCGCCGTCAGTTGATGCGTACTATGAGCACTGAAATACGTCATGACCAACATATGATGTTATTGCTAAGCAAGAAAAACGCGGAAGAGCGTGTGGCTTCATTTTTACTGAATATTGCCCAGCGTTATGGCCGCCGTGGTTTTTCTACCACTCATTTTCGTTTACCTATGTCGCGGGTAGATATTAGTAACTATCTTGGCCTTGCTGTTGAAACTATTAGTCGGGTATTTACTCGTTTTCAAAAGAACGAGCTAATTGAAACCCAAGGCAAAGAAGTGATGTTGCTTGATATGGACACTCTTTCTGAGCTAGCTGGCTTTAATAAACCAGCGTCTAGCAAAGACAATGACTAGTTTTATTGTCGGGTTGTAACCTCTAAAAACCCGACACATTCTATTTTATTCTTTTTAGATATTAGACATCTTACGATGCTGTTAAGTTAACGCTAAACCTAGCTTTAGCTCAACTTTCAGCTATCGACTGCTTCTTCCCAATACTTGAATAAGTTCAAATTGATAAGCTCCGGGCTCTTCAATTTTAAGGCTAATACGGTAATTATTATTATTTTCTAAACTGCGAGCATAAGCGGTCAGTTTACAAAAGCGACTGTGTAATTGCTGTACTGGTAACTCTATTGCCAGTCTTGGTCCTTGCTCTATTTCTTTAATGACACGGGTAACCAACGCTTTGTCTTTATTGGGTGGTAACTTCTGCATCCATTGTATGTACAGCTGGTTTGCACCTTCTTTCTCTGCTCGTATTAATCGAATATAGCCTTGCTGATGCTCATCGGCTGCAGACCGCCACGGGCAAACCGAGGTTACTTCCTGAACCCATTGAGGTAAATTTTCGATTATTTCATAGGGTGACTTTTCTGCTTCAACAGAAGGCGTTTCCTTTATTTCACTCGACGGTTTTTCTTTTACATCCACTAAGTACATTTTTTCCAGTGGTTGCACCGCAGCTTCTACAGCCACAACTGCTGGCGGTTCTATTGTTAGACCGTTTTCATCAGTATCTTTAGCACTAGTCACGCCAAAGTACATAAGCAAAGGTACTGCTAAATGCCACCATTCCATAAAATTCCCCTCAGTAAGCAATATCCATTGATATTCTTCTAATTAAATTGCCTTTTACCTATTGGTAACACACTCAATGCGCTGTTCTATAGGCTTCTAGCTTGGTCAATGTTACCCTTTAGCTTAGTTTAATTTTGCTATTCTTTTAGGTTATCGGCATGTCAACGAAACTCATTACCCGCGAAGGCTTTGAGCGTTTAGAAAAAGAGTTAGATTACTTGTGGCGCACAGACCGTCCTGAGACCACCAAGAAAGTGACTTGGGCGGCCAGCCTTGGAGATCGCTCTGAGAACGCAGACTATCAATATAATAAAAAGCGCTTGCGTGAAATAGACCGCCGAGTCCGCTATTTACGCAAAGCCTTGGCTGAATTAAAAGTAATTGATTACAGCCCGCAGCAAGACGGGAAAGTATTTTTTGGTGCTTGGGTAGAGATTGAAAACGAAGCCGGTGAAACTAAGAAGTTTCGTATTACTGGTTACGATGAAATTTTTGGGCGTACTGATTATATTTCTATCGACTCACCCATGGCGCGCGCCTTATTAAAGGCACAAGTAGACGATGAGGTGACGGTTAACACGCCTAACGGCAAAACAGTATGGTATGTTAATAAAATCTATTACCACGATAGCCAAAATTAATAATAATGATGCAAGACTCTAATGATTTAAGCCCATTAATAGAACTGCTACGCTATAAGCTGAGTACAGGTTCAGCTTATAGCGAGTACGAGCTGATGCGCTGGTTGCAAGAGCCCGAGCAAGGCATCTTTCAAGCTGATGCTCTAGCACATCAGTTAACTTTGTTTCAAAGTCACTTTATTCTAATGCATGCGCTCTACTCATTAAGAAAAGAGTGGTTACAACAGGCTGTCGCTGTTTTAGATATCTCGGCGCTGCGTATTGAAAAACGTGATTGGTATGCTTTTTCGAGCGCTGCAACCCAAGTCAGTAATACTGATCCGTTAATGGATTATTACTTAGATTTAAACCATTTAGAGACGCCTGAAGAGGAAATAGAGCAATTATTGATCTCTTTTTGGCAAAAAATGCGGTTACCTGAGCAACAACCCGAAGATTTGGCTATATTAGAACTAACACCGCCAATAACTTCTCAGCAGATAAAAAAACAGTATAAAAAACTAGCAATGCAACATCACCCAGATCGTGGCGGAAGTGAACAAAAATTTTGCCAAGTGCAAAGTGCTTATCAAAGACTAAGGATTCAATACTCATGAAGAAAGTATTTATTTATGTGGCCTTATTAATGTCACTGTCATTTTCAGCGCAAGCTTTAGTAATTCTACAGTACCATCATATTGCTGATGACACTCCGGCCATAACCAGTACCCGTGTTGATGATTTCTTAGCGCATATGAAGCTGCTTAAAAAAGAGAAGATGGAAATTGTCGATTTAAAAGAAGCTCTAGAAAAAATCAAAAACAATGAGCCATTACCTAAAAGAGCAGTCGCCATCACCTTCGATGATGCTTACTTTTCTATTTACGAAAATGCTTGGCCTAAGCTTAAAGAGTTAAAGTGGCCGTTTACTATTTTCGTTAACCCTAAACAAATTGATAATAAAATTGCCAATATGATCAGCTGGGAACAGTTAAAAGAAATGCAAGACGCTGGTGCCTTAATTGCCAACCATGGCCAAACACATGCTTATTTGATTGAGCCACATGGCGAGAAAGATTTAGCGACTTTTTTAGACAAAGAAATTAATGATGCAGAAAAACGTTTACTCGAAGTTTTAGGCACTACTCATAAGATATTTGCTTACCCTTACGGCGAGTTTAATGGCGAAGTAATGCAGTGGCTAAAAGAGCAAGGTTACATAGGTATTGGCCAACACTCGGGTGCGGTAGGTCCTAGTACAAACTTTCAAGCTATCCCTAGATATCCAGCCGGTGGTATTTACGCTAATCCTTCCACTTTAAAAACCAAGCTGCGCACGCTGGCTTTTCCTATCAGTGCTGATCAGTTTTTAGACCCCGTATTAAAGGGTAATAATCCACCTTCGCTAAGCCTTGAATTCAATTTAAAAGATATTCATCTTAATCAGATACAGTGTTATTCGGGTGCAGAAGGCGCACTTAAAACTGAGGTAAGCAAAGACGGCGATCTTATTAAAATAAGCACCTCTGCTAAAAAGCCTATTACCTCTGGCCGTGATCGTTATAACTGTACGGCACCAAGCCGCAGTAATTCGGGTTGGTATTATTGGTATTCTCAATATTGGATTAATACTGACGTAAGCAATCGCTAAGTCAGTAATTGAAATCCATAGCTTTGCAATGCTTGCTCGCGCTCTTTCCAATCGGGCAAGCATTGGCTCATTAGCTGTTTAAAGCCAGGGCCGTGATCAAAGTGTTTTAAATGACAAAGCTCATGCACCACCACCAGCTCCATTAGTTCTTCTGGTAGCTGTACCAACGCCATATTCAAATTGATATAACCACGCTGTGACAAGCTACCCCAGCGAGTACGCATTTTCTTTACTCTTAATACCGGTTGCTTAGCAGCGTACTGTGAAAAGAACGGCCACCAGCGCTCGATCATCTGCTTTAGCTGTACTTTGCTTAATGCTCGCAGCCAAGCCTCTAGCATTAGCTGAATTTGCTCTGGTGTGCTGTTTATTGGCACAAACACCACTTCATCTGTCTGCTGCAGCTTGCTAATTGATTTTTCTACTATGGGGTACTGCTTGCCACCCAGGATAATCACTTGGGAACGCTGTTTTTGCAGGGCTTTATGAGCTTGATACTTTTCTAACAACCAAATTTCATTGGTTTTAAGAAAAGCCAGCACTTGGCTTTTGCTAATACCAACGGGAATTTTCACCTCGACTTCTCCCTTAGGATTAAGCTGTAAGCGCATGCTTTTACGTCTGGAGGCAGTAATCCTTACTGGTACGGTTTCGTCAGCAATATTTAGGGTTAACTGTTGTTGATAAGCAGTGCGTGAAGTCATAGGCCTATGATAGGATGTAGCGAATTAGTTGGAGTGTATCAATGGTCGATCTTAATAGCATCCCTTCACTGGATGACGAAGAATTAGAAACATTAGGCGTTTTATTAGAGGAAGAAGCAGAGCGTCAAGACAGCTTTGATTTCTTCGCTATTCATGGCCTTTTAACAGGATTAATCTCTGGCCCGCTAGAGTTTAATATGAATACCGTTTGGGAATCTGCTTTCGAAGAAAACCTAGGTTTTAGTAAAGCCGAGAAAGAAAAAGTAGAAACTATTTTGCTTAAATTGGCGAAAGAAATTCAGGCTTGGTTAGATTCTGGCCATGACTTCCCTATTCCTGCCGATTTAACCTTAGTCGATGAAGACGAAGAACCACCGATTGAAGGCTGGGCTATTGGTTATATGACAGCTGTACTGATGCAAGAAGAACACTGGTACGCCAACGATGAAGAAACCGTTGCCCAGCACTTGTTCCCAATCATGTACGCTTCTGGTTTGTTTATGGATGAACCAGAAATGGCTGATATCGATGAAGACATCAACCTATCCGATCAAATGTGTAAGAATATTCCTGCTGCAGTTATCGAACTGTATCTGTTATTACACGCCAAGTAGCCACTAAGGCTACAGGCGTGGCAGTTTAATCTACTAAGTAATATCCACCGTCGACACTACCCTTATTTTCTTTAAGTAAGGGGTGTTGTCGTCACGGTCTTGAATGCTAATTTGCCCCTGAGTGGCTATACGCAACTTACCCAACTTACTGTCTGAGTCGGCGGCAAACTGCTGTGCGCTGATGCGGGCGTTTTGTACCGACTCTTCAATCAGTGCCGGCTTAAGATCGTTTAACTGGGTAAACATGTAAGTTATACGCTGGCTGTATTCGTCGCCACTAAAGGCAATACCTTGCTTACCTAAGTCCGCCAAGCTTAATTGTGAATTTCTTACTAAATCGACTTGGTTGGTGTACACAGTAATGGTCTGTAAGGCGCTGTATCTTAAGTTGGCGTTTTGGTCGCCATAGCGTTCTGCGTATTTGTCTGTTACTAAAGGCGCTGCGGTTGTTATTTCACTTTCCTCAAAGCCTTGTGCAATTAAAAAACCTTGCACTGCGTTGGCGCTTTTATTCATGCTCTGGTAAAGCTCAGACAGATTATTTGAGGCGGCGACAAAACGAATGGGCCATACCGCCACGTCGGCTGGCATTTCACGTTCAGACAAGCCTTTTACCTTAATCACACGCTCATATTCTTTAAATTGAATGACACTGCTGGCCATTAGCCAGGCAGAAACAATTAAACCCAAACTGATAAAACCGCCCAGTATAAAAGCTGAACGTGTTTGATTATGCATACTTAGCCCTCTACTAAAACGATGAGTTAGGCTGCGTTAAAAACTCTATTTCTTCTGTGCTCGAAGTACGGCCTAATATTTCATTACGGTGCGGATAGCGCCCAAAACGATCAACAATCACTTTATGCCTAATTTCAAAACCGTAGGTTTCTTCATCGGTGTGTTCTTTAAATAGCTTTTCTGCCTGAGCATGAATTAATTTTGATTCGCTGTGCATATAAGGCATTAATAAAAGCTTACGTTCATCACGGCTGGTTAGAACCTGTAAAGCACCTGCGGCTACTGCTTCTTGAGCAAGTACTAACGCCATAGCATCCTGGGCAAAAGCAGCCGGTGTGTCGCGGTAAACGTTGCGTGAAAACTGATCCAATACAATGATTTCTGCCAAGCGTCCAAGTGCGGTAGTACGCCAATTATAAAGCTCTGCTGCCGCTGCTTGTTTTATTAGCCCAGCAAAACGGTCTGCTATCTCTTGGTCAAAGGCGGGGTCTTTGTTGAACCACTTTTCACTGCCTGCTTCAAACCAGAACTTTAATACATCGCTTTTCATAATCGTTTCCTCGTGTAGATTTAAACATTATGGATTTAAACGTTGTTTCTGCCATTCACCGTCTACTATTGAATATTCAACGCGGTCATGCAAACGGTTAGCACCGCCTTGCCAAAACTCTACCCGACTTGGTTGCACTCGAAAGCCGCCCCAAGAGTCCGGTAGCGGAACCTCTTTATCAAAAAATCGCGACTGCGCTTCGGCAAACTGCTCTTCTAAGGCGGCTCTGTTGGTTAATGGCTGGCTTTGTAGCGATGCCCAAGCACCTAGCTGGCTCTCACGTGGACGCGAGTGAAAGTATGCATCGGATTCTGCGCGGCTTACTTTCTCTACTGTGCCATGGATTTGTATTTGACGTTCCATACCCATCCAGAAAAAATGTAAGCAGGCTTTAGGTGAATGCGTTAAGTGCTGACCTTTGTTACTTTGATAGTTGGTATAAAACACTAAACCTTGCTCATTATAAGACTTGAGCAAAACAATACGCGTCCAAGGCTGAGCATGATCATCAACCGTGGATAGGGTCATAATATTTGGCTCTGGCGGCTCACTGTCGCGGTACTCTTCCATCCATGCATGAAACTGGGTTAGAGGATGATTGGCTGCGGTGGTTTCATCTAAACGACCTTGGGTGTATTGAGTGCGTATATCCCACATGTTAACCATAATGCTCTCCTGTAAATATACTGACATTATGGCTAATAGCGCACTTTCTGTCTTGTGTTATCATGCCCTTAATTATTTCTAGGTGATCAATATGTTGGAACAAAACTATCCCACTGCATCCTTATGGCGTCGCTTAGCGGCCTTGGCCTATGACGGCTTAGTGGTAGCGGCTTTATATATATTTGCAGGCTTTTTAATTCAGGCCGCCTATGCCCCTTTTCACGCGGGTGAGCCCATTGGCCAAATCCCTACGCCATTCTTATTAAGCTTATTGTTTTGTATTTGTTTTTTTTATTTCAGCCACTCATGGCGTCGTGGCGGACAGTCCATTGGCATGAAAGCTTGGCGCTTAAAGTTGGTTAATTTAGAGCAAAAGCCGATGCAACTCAGTCAGTTTATGCTACGCACCGCGACTGGCTTTTTCTCTATATTCTTTTTTGGCATAGGATTTTTTTGGGCTTTATTAGATAAAAAACAACGTAGCTGGCATGACATGACTTCGCTTACGCGGGTTGTTTTTATTCCTAAAGATATGAGCTAATACAAGCGACATAATAACTAAGTGGGCATAAGCCCACTTTTTGTTAGTGGCAAGGCATTAACCGACTTTGCGCATCATGTAATAAGCCGCAATAAAGCAAAGAACGGTCGGCACTAAAGTGGCTAGCAATGGCGGGAAGCCAGATATAATACTCACCGGTGCCAGTAACTCTTCGGCATATTTATAGATTAAGCCAACCATAATTCCTGAAAATATTCTAAAGCCCGGTGTCACGGAACGCAGCGGACCAAAGATAAAGGAAATACCCAGCAGCACTAACGCAAATGTTCCTACGGGCTGATTCACTTTGGCCCAAAATGAAAGTAGGTATTTGTCTGCATTCAATCCTTCTTTCTTTAAGTAACTGGAATAGTTATATAAGTCGGTGATGGCCATGTCTCGCGGCTCATACATAACCACATTCAACCCTCTTGGGGTTAACTCGTTGCGCCAAACATCAGTTTTAACCTTACTTTTTGCAGTATGATCGGTGTAGATATCAAGCTGATCAATGTCTTGCATATGCCAAGCATCTTCAAAATAGAGTGCTTTTTTAGCATAACGAACTTTGCTTAAATTCTGTTCTTCATCAAACGTATAAATGCTGATGCCGTACAAAACACCGGTTGGGTCTGCAGCTGAGAAACGACTGTACTCTCTGCCTTCACGATGCCAATAGCCCTTGCCTTTATTCGACATGATTTCATTTTGACCTAAGGCAACGGTCTTCATGGATTCGGCTTTACGCTCTAAGTTTGGAATAACAAACTGTGCATTTAACAGGCTGATAAGCATAAATACAGCCGTCGGCTTTAAAACCGCAAAGCTAATGCGTGCTATCGAAATACCTGCAGCGCGCATTACTGTGAGTTCACTGCTAGCAGCCAAGCTACCTAAACCGGCCAAACAGCCGACCAAGCAAGCCATCCCCATGTATTCATAAATACGGCGCGGTAAACGCATGCTGATATACTGCAGCGCTTGCGGTAACTGATAACCGCCGCGTAGGTCATCTATTTCACCAATCAAAGCAAAGATCGAGTCTAAGGATACGATCACCACAATCACCACCAAAGTGGCTAAAATGACGCTGTTAGCTATGTAAGCATCTAACTTTCTCATGCGCTAATTCTCCGCACATAAAGACGTCGTTTGACTGTAGGCCAGATAATAAACAAGCACCCTAAAACGGTGAAAAACAAATGCACTGCCCAAAAGCCAACCCATGGACTTAGCTTGCCACTTTCGACAGAACCGGTAAGCCCTGCAATCAGTGATACATAAACAATAAATAATATTAACGCTGGAAACATTTTAGCAAAGCGACCTTGGCGTGGGTTCACTTTGGCTAATGGAAACGCTAGCAATATAACCACGGGTACCATAGCAATAAAAGATAACCGCCAATGTAGCTGCGCTCGTAGCTTAGGATCTGTCTGCCCAAACAATTCTTTGGTAGGAATGGCGTCTTTACGTATGCGCTTACGCTCTGGCGACTCTTCAGCGATTTTTACACCGTAATGATCAAAGTCCAATACTTTGAGTTCAGCACTACCAGGTGTTAGATCGTAACGGCGGCCTTCGTGTAATTCTAAATAACGTGAACCCGAAGTAGGACTGACATGCTGAGTACCGCTTTCTGCTACTATCAATGAATCGCCATCGGCAATAAAGACGTTTCGCATTTGTTTTTTATCTGAGCTTAAAGATTCGGTATAGGTGACACGATCACCACGCGACATAGACTGAAAGCGCCCGGGCGTGAGCAGTTCAAATTCTGTTTTTTTCGATTCTTCCACAAACAACTCTTCGGCGGTGTCACTGCCATAGGGGCTTAACCAGAGCGAACAAAAGCCAACCAGTACCATAAAAAACACACCCGGCACCATGGTATAGCCTAATAAGCGACGGTCAGAAAAACCGGTGGCGGTTAATACCGTCATTTCGCTTTCTGCGTACATACGGCCATAGCCAATAAGTACGGCGATAAATAACGACATAGGAATAATGATTTGCAAAAAAGAAGGTAAGCGTAAAAGCAGTGCCATAAGCACGACTTGCATCGACATTTCACCGGCGGCAGCGTAAGCCATGGTTTTAATTAAGCGGCCACTGATAATAATCATCAATAACACAGTGGTAACCGCTAAAAACGTCCCCATTATTTCTTTTTGTAAGTAACGAAATATAATCAAATGTGTTTACCTTGTTTCCATCCAGTCACTAACGAGTTTTAATGGTTACTGATATAGTAACTAAATATTTTGCTGTTATGTTAAGGAGTTACCATGCACTACCAAGTATCAACTCAAACCGCCGCCGAGATTAAAACCGGCTGTATTGTGGTCACTCTTGACCAATCAGGCAAGCTTTCTAATGCAGCACTTGAGTTAGATAAAGCCACTGACGGCCTACTTACCCGTGTTTTCCAAAGCAAAGATATTCAGGGCAAGCTCGGTCAAACTTTGCTTATTCCTACGCCGAACAATATTGGTGCAGAGCGTATTTTAATCGTTGGCACGGGTAAAGAAATTTTAACAAATAAATCCGCACTTAAGGTAATTAATGCCGTCGCTACCGCTGTCTCTAAATTAAGTGGTTCTGTGACCGTCGCTTTAAGCGAATTATCCAATACTGCAGTGACCGAAAGCTGGATAGCGCAGCAGCTTGTCATGGCTTTAGGCGATGCCACTTATTCTTACACACAAACTAAGTCTAAGTCAGAAGACGATGAAGTTCGCCAACCCGATACTCTTATTTGGTTAGGCAATGATGTTAGCGCAGCTTTAGACCAAGGTGATGCCATTGCTCAAGGTGTTTCTTTCGCCAAAGAACTAGGTAATTTACCGCCTAATATCTGTACGCCCTCTTACCTTGCTCAACAAGCCGAGCAGTTAGGTGCTGATGATAACTTAAAAGTCACCATCATTGATGAAAAAGAATTAGAGAAAATGGGCGCAGGTGCGTTTGTTTCTGTATCTAAGGGTTCTTCTGAGTCTGGCAAGTTTATTATTATGGAATACTTCGGTAACGCTGATAAAAAAGCAGCACCGCATATGCTGCTTGGTAAAGGTATTACCTTTGATACCGGTGGCATCAGCTTAAAACCTGGCGCGAAGATGGACGAGATGAAGTACGACATGTGTGGTGCCGCCTCGGTACTGGGCAGTATGAAGTCTATTTTACAACTTAAGCCTGCCATTAACGTAGTTGCCATGATTGCTACTGCCGAAAACATGCCGGCGGGTAATGCCAGCAAACCGGGTGACGTAGTGACCACCCTATCTGGCCAGACGGTTGAGATTCTAAACACCGACGCTGAAGGCCGCTTAGTACTTTGTGATGCGCTAACTTACGGTATTGATAAGTTTAAGCCTGCCAGCTTAGTTGATATCGCCACTTTAACCGGCGCTTGTATGGCCGCTTTGGGTAATGTTAACTCAGGCTTATTCAGTACCGATGAAACCATGGTGACTGAATTACAAGCAGCAGCCACAGACAGCGGTGACAAAGTATGGCGCTTGCCTTTAGAAGATGACTACCAAGAATTGTTAGATTCTAACTTCGCCGACATCGCCAACATTGGTGGCCCTTTAGCAGGCGCAACTACGGCTGCTTGCTTCTTGTCTCGCTTCGTTAAAGACACCGCTTGGGCGCACTTAGACGTTGCTGGTACGGCTTGGCATAGTGGTGGCAAGAACAAAGGCGCTACAGGGCGTCCTGTAGCCCTTCTGGTAACTTATTTGCTGGCTAAGTAGTCTCAGTAACCGAATGACCACAAGAAGTGTCACTTTAAGTACAGGGCTTTGAACGCTTAGACTAAAGTGACACCTCAATAACCAATAATAATAATGAGTATTACCATGAATTTAACCGAACTGCTTAACAGCCGCTATTCTGTACGTGGCTTTAAACCCGATCCTGTTGATTCAAACGTCCTACAAGAAGTTTTCACAACGGCACAACGTGCTGCTTCAAACTGTAACGTTCAACCTTGGCAAACTTACGTTGTTTCTGGCGCTAAGAAAGACGAGCTTAAAAAGCGCTTAGTCACCACTGTAATGCAACAGCAGAAACCGCAGCCAGACTTTAACTGGAACGTGGCATATCAGGATATTCATCGTGAGCGTCAGTTTGGTGCCGCTAATGCGCTTTATGGTGCGATGAACATCGAACGTGAAGATAAAATGAAGCGCAATATGGCTATGCTACGCAACTGGGCATTCTTTGATGCGCCGCATGTCGCGTTTTTCACTATGGATACATACTTAGATATTATGGGCGCTGTAGACGTAGGTATTTATGCACAAACTCTAAGCTTACTATTAAAAGAACGTGGAATAGACAGCTGTTTTCAAGGCGCACTTGGGCAGTTCCCGCAACCTTTGCATGAGTTTTTAGAGTTACCGGAAGGCCGTGGGGTGTTGTTTGGGATGTCGTTCGGATATATCGATGAAGAAATAGGCGCCAACCAATGCCGTACAGATCGTGCAGCACTGGAAGACGCTGTAACCTTTATAGAATAAAAGGCTTAATGTGCGTGGTCGTGTTCATGCTCATCATCAAAATCTATAGCCATATAGATTGATGATTGCGGAAACTGAGTTGGGTAAGCAACGAAATAACTGGTCGTTCCTTCCACTTCACCCGGCCACCAGCTTGATGCGCTGCGCGGAATATCTGCGTAGCTTACTCTTTCAATGCTGAATTCTAAGTTCATTTCTTTGGTTTCTGGAAAGTAACCATTAAAAAACTCAGGGAAACCTAACTCAGAAGTATCAAGCTTTCCTTCTAAAGCTAAATCCTTCATTTTTTCAGCCCAGTCAGTATCCTGACTGGCTTCAACTAAAAAATCAGCCAAAAAGTTAGTATGTTTTTTCTTTTGTATACGAGCGTTAGACATGCTTAATCCTCAAGATTCTGTGTGTAATCCATTTATGCTTATATTACGAATAAATCCATAAACTGATTCACTGGGGTGTTCTCTAGTTTTTGCTGGTTATTACAAAGAGCAGTAATTTGATTTACCCTTTGCGCTGGAAAACGGGTGGCTAGATTAGTACGAAACTTCTGTTCTAGCAATGGAATTGCTTCACTGCGACGACGTCTGTGACCAACGGGGTATTCTACCACTAAGTTTTCTGTATGGCTGCCATCCTTAAAAAACACCTGAACGGCATTGGCAATTGAGCGTTTATCAGGGTTTAGGTAATCTTTACTGTAGTTTTCATCTTCAATCACTTCTATTTTTTCGCGCAGCGTATCAATTAAAGGGTTAGCCAAGTGAAAACTGTCTTCGTAGTGTTCAGCGATCAAAAAACCAAACATCAGCGGTACTACCGTCATATATTGCAAGCAGTGGTCACGATCAGCAGGGTTAGCTAAAGGCCCCACCTTAGAAATAATACGAATAGCAGACTCGTGCGTGGTAATCACTATTTTTTCGATCTCGGCTAAGCGGTCTTTCACTTCTGGGTGCAGCTTAACTGCCGCCTCAGCAGCAGTTTGGGCATGAAACTCAGCAGGAAAACTCACTTTAAAAAGTATGTTTTCCATAACATAAGCTTCGTAAGGACGTTGGAAGCGAAACTTGCGTTCTTCTTCAGGCTTTAGTGACAAATCTTTATTGTAATGACTAAAAGACACGTCATAAAAACCCCACTGGGGCGCGCTTAAAGCACTGGGAATACCCATTTCACCACGCATGCTCATATCCGCTAAGCGCACTGCCCTGCTGGTTGCGTCCCCCGCTGCCCAAGACTTACGTGAACCGGCATTAGGCGCATGACGATAAGTACGCAACGCAGAACCATCTACCCAGGCTTGCGATACCGCCGCCATGATTTGATTGCGATGACCGCCCATCAACTTAGTAACCACTGCGGCAGTGGCAACGCGTACCAGCAACACATGACAAAGACCAACACGATTAAAACTGTTCTCTAAAGCCAAAACACCTTGGATTTCGTGAGCCATAATCATGCTTTCTAATACTTCACGCATGGTAAGAGGGCTTAATCCATTGGCTACACGCTGCTGCGACAGGTGATCTGCCACCGCTAATATTCCGCCAAGATTATCCGACGGATGCCCCCATTCAGCCGCCAGCCAAGTATCGTTATAATCTAACCAGCGAATTAAACAGCCAATATCCCACGCAGCTTTAACAGGATCTAAGCGAAACTGAGTACCCGGTACGCGCGCACCATTAGGTACCGATGTGCCTTCCACTATTGGACCCAGATGTTTTGTGCATTCTGGAAAACGTAAAGCTAAGATACCGCACCCCAAAGTATCCATTAAACAGTGGCGCGCAGTGTTATAAGCTTCAATGGAGGAAAGATTGAAATTGAGAACGTAGTCAGCGATGTCTTGAATTTCTTGATCATAATCAGGACGTGTATTTAAGTCGGCATTGGTATTCATGCGCTACTCCTTTAACCATAAAACTGGGTATTAAGAATCATTCACATAATTCATACTACGCCTTTTTATACAAAAATCAGCTGAGTATTACATACACCAACAAAGATAACGGTATAAAGGATATATACTGCCATACACAAGACAAACTGCACGCAACAGCTGTGCACTTCTGCGATTAAGTACTTTTAGTTTAGGTGGGTAATGAAAGAAGGATATACAAAAAATGCAGGGCTAGAGAACTAGCCCTTGATAAGACTCTAAGTTTAAGCGGGTACGAATTGTGCAGCTAATAGCTTCAAACGCTTTTGCTGCATTTTCAATGAGTATTCAAGCTCTTGAAAGCGGGTATGTAAAGAAGCGTTTTCCCATTTTTCTAATAGGTTACGACGTGCTTCTTGATACTTACCCGCTTGCAGCTCTGTCCATTCAGCCAAATTGCCACGAAACTGCTCATACTCTTGTTCGAGTAGCTCTGCCCACAACTCTTTCTGGGCGCTCTGTGCCAACTTATCTTGAGCACGCTTAAACTGCATCTGTACCTTGGCGCGTTGAATTTTGAAGTTGGAAACTCGCTTTAAATCCGTTGCCAATCCAACCCAAGAAGAAACAGCAATAAACCATTTGGTTGGATCATACTGCCACCAACGCACACCATTACGATAATCGTTTTGGAAGATATGGTGAAAGTTATGGTAGCCCTCACCATGCGTTAGTATGGCAAACAAAGCATTATCACGGGCGGTATTCTCATCTGTATAAGGCTGCTTGCCCCATTTGTGCACTATAGAGTTAATGAAAAAGGTAAAGTGATGTGCAGTAACAATACGCAGGAAACCTGCTAATAAAATCATGCCCCAGAAGTCATTAAAAATAATACCTAATGCTGCTGGTATGGCGATGTTCAAGCCTAAAGAGATGATTAAGTAATGCTTGTACTGCCACATAACGATAGGATCTTTTTGAAGGTTTTTAACGTTATCAAAGCTGATCTTGCCACTTTCATAATTACGCAGCATCCAGCCCATATGTGAAAACCATAAGCCACGCTTAGCTGAATAGGGGTCTTTGTCGACATCGTCAACATGACGGTGGTGTGTACGGTGGCCTGAGCACCAGTCTAAAACCGTATTTTGAAGTGCCATTGCGCCAAACAGCGCGTAATACAAACGTAGGCTCCAATGGGCTGTATAAGTGTTATGTGACCATAGACGGTGGTAGCCGGCGGTTATGGCTAATTCAGTCATAAAGGTTAAGGCAATGTAAGCTAGCCAAGCCGCTAAGCTATAACCAACACTTATTCCGTACCAAGGCACGGCCACTAAGGTGACAACAGTGGTTACGGTAAACATAATGGCCGCTGGCCAGTTTATTGGTGCAAATTCTTTTTCTACAGTGCTATTCATAGAACCTTACTAAAATGACAATGAGTTATATTATTGATTCGACATAATAGCTCAGTTTACGGGTTAAAACAGGACTATTACAATTGCTTTAACTTTCAAGCATAAAAAAACCCGCCGCAGCGGGTTTTTGTGGTTTAGCCACCAAAGTCATCAAGCATAATGTTCTCTGGTTCTACCCCTAGGTCTTCCAGCAGTTTAATCACTGACTGGTTCATCATGGGTGGCCCACACATATAGAACTCACAATCTTCTGGTGCCGGATGGTCTTTAAGGTATTGATCATACAATACGTTATGAATAAATCCGGTTAATCCTGTCCAATTATCTTCTGGCTGCGGGTCAGACATCGCCACATGCCAAGTGAAGTTTTCATTCTCTGCGGCAAGCTTGTCATACTCATCTTGGTAGAATAGTTCTTTAACAGAACGTGCACCGTACCAGAAGCTCATCTTACGTTTAGTATTCAAGCGCATTAGCTGGTCGAAAATATGCGAGCGCATAGGTGCCATGCCCGCACCACCGCCAACAAATACCATTTCAGCGTCTGTGTCTTTGGCGAAGAAGTCACCAAACGGACCATATACTGTCACCTTGTCGCCTGGCTTCAAGTTAAAGGTATAGGTCGACATAATACCTGGCTGAATGCCCTTGCTGCCCGGTGGCGGTGTTGCAATACGAATATTGAACTTCACTACGCCCTTTTCTTCTGGGTAGTTAGCCATTGAATACGCACGAATGGTTTCTTCTTTGCTTACTGCTTTAATATCAAACAGTTTGAAGTGTTCCCAGTCACCACGGTATTTTTCTTCGATATCAAAATCAGAGAAATTGATTTCGTAAGGTGGGCATTCAAGTTGCACATAGCCACCAGCACGGAAGTCTACGTTCTCGCCTTCAGGAAGCTTAAGCGTTAGCTCTTTAATAAAGGTGGCTACGTTAGGGTTGGACACTACTGTCGTTTCCCATTTTTTAACGCCAAACACTTCTTCAGGAACGGCAATTTCCATGTCTTGCTTAACCGATACCTGACAAGACAAGCGCCAGCCTTCACGGGCATCGCCTTTGGTGAAGTAAGTCGCTTCTGTGGCGATCATATCGCCACCGCCTGACTTCACTATGCACTTACACTGAGCACAAGTACCACCACCACCACAAGCAGACGACAGGAATATATTGTTCGCTGCTAGGGTTTGCAATAGCTTGCCACCGGCCTCTGTTTCTATCGTTTTTTCATCATTAATAAGGATTTTAACCTTACCTGTGCTTACAAGTTGAGCACGCGCAGCTAAAATAATGAACACCAGTGATAATACAATCACGGTGAACATTGCTACGCCCATAATAATAATCAGTGAATCATTCATGCCATTAACTCCTATAAAGAAACGCCAGAGAAGGACATGAAGCCCATAGCCATAAGACCAGAAGCTATGAAAGTAATACCTATACCACGTAGAGGACCCGGCACATCACTGTATTTCATTTTTTCGCGAATACTGGCTAACGCCACAATCGCTAGTGCCCAACCAAAACCAGAACCTAAGCCGTAAACGACACTTTCTGGAAAGTTGTAGTCACGCTCAACCATAAACAGTACACCACCCATGATGGCGCAGTTCACAGTAATCAAGGGCAAGAATACACCCAGAGCGTTATAGAGGGCGGGAATATACTTATCGAGGAACATTTCCAAGATCTGTACCATCGCGGCAATAACACCAATATAAGTAATCAAGCCTAAAAAGCTTAAATCGATATTGGCGTAGTCTTCACCTAACCAAGCCCACGAACCTTCTCTTAACACATTGTTATAAATTAGGTTGTTAACGGGAACGGTAATGGTCATTACTACAATAACGGCAATACCTAGGCCTATGGCGGTATTTACCTTCTTAGACAGTGCCAAGAAAGTACACATACCTAAGAAGAAAGCTAAGGCCATGTTTTCAATGAAAACAGCACGAATAAAGAGGCTAATATAATGTTCCATTAGAACTGACCTCCTGAGTGTTCAGTGTTTGGTGAAATAACAAACTCTTCTTCTTCAATTTGGTCGGTACGCACTACACGTATTACCGCAATAATACCGCCAATAATGAAGAATGCCGAAGGTGGTAGTAACAGTAGACCGTTAGATACATACCAGCCACCGTTAGTGACTAGAGGTAAGATTTCTAAGCCTAACAAAGTACCCGAACCAAACAGCTCACGCACTACTGCCACACAGATCAGTAGAATTGAGTAACCAAAACCGTTACCAATACCGTCGAAGAAACTCAGTACCGGACCATTTTGCATAGCAAAGGCTTCTGCACGACCCATAACGATACAGTTGGTGATAATCAAACCAACGAATACCGACAGGTCCTTACTGATTTCATAGGTGTAGGCTTTCAATATTTGGTCAACCACAATTACTAACGAAGCAATAATAGTCATCTGCACAATAATACGAATACTGTTAGGAATGTGATTACGTATTAAAGAAATACCAAAGCCTGAAAAAGCGGTTACCAATGTTAAGGCGATACACATTACTAGGGTAACTTTTAAGCTCGCAGTAACAGCTAATGCAGAACAAATACCTAAGATTTGTACCGTAATAGGGTTATTACTAATAAGCGGTTCTACAACGACTCGTTTAATATCTGCCCAAGCCATATTACGCTCCCCCTTGTTTTAAATTCTCGAGAAACTTAGCAAAGCCACTGTCGCCCATCCAAAAACGGACTAAGTTAGTGACACCAACACTGGTCAGAGTCGCACCTGACAAACCATCAATCTGATACAAGCTGTCTTCTTCCGCATGGCCTTTAACCACTCGAATAGCAACATCACCTTGCTCGTTATAAACGTGCTTGTCTTGCCACTTAGCTTTCCAAGAAGGGTTGTCTACTTCACCACCTAAGCCTGGCGTTTCGGCGTGGTCATAAAAACCAAAACCAGCCACAGTATTTAAATCAGACTCTAAAGCAATAAAGCCATATAAAGTCGACCATAAACCATAACCATGAATTGGAAGTACCAAGCTGTCTATTTGACCGTCTTCCTCAATCACATAAACACTGCTGAATCTGGTTAAGCGCTTAATGCTGGCGATGTCTTCTGAGCCTTTTAAGACTTTAGAGAAGCCGGCAGTTCTTGAGGCTTTACGCTGATCAAAGGTTTCAACATTGAAACCTGCAGCCGTTAGCTCGGCCAGTTCTTCATCTGTGGCAAAGCGGCCCGCTTCGATATTAGCGATACGAACTTTAATATGAGCAAACTGCTCTTCGACTGTTTTTTCAGCATCGTACATGCCGGCTGCTTGCAATACCGATTTACGCATATCGTTTGCTTTATTTAAGTTTTGCTTATCACGTAGTAATACGGCTGAACCGGCTACTAGGATTGAACAAACTAAACATAATAAAACAGTGACCAGTAGGGTTCTTTGAATACTGTCTTTATTTGCTGACACGGGCAACCCTCCGTTTAATGTTGGCTTGCACCACAAAGTGGTCTATTAATGGGGCAAACAGGGTTTACCACTCGAATCATCACCACCATAAAGCCGATTAAGGCACCAAATATCCATTTACCGGTATTGGTCATTGAGGCTGATACAGGGTCGGTCGCCATAAAGAACATACCGAAGGCAAAGCCACCCAACACTAAATGCCAATGCCAAGGTACGGCAAACATGTGGTTTGTTTCTGAGCCTACCGCATTAAACATCAAGGTAGTTAATACCATACTGATCATAACACCGGCGACTATACGGTATGATGCAATACCCATAAGTACCAAAGCACCACCACCAATAAAGATGGCTAAGGTACTGGTTTCACCCATGGAGCCTTGCATAAAGCCAAAGAAGGCGTCGGTCCAGCTTAAGCCGTTATCGATCACATTCTGCATGCCACTTTCAGATATTTCACCCAAGGCGGTAGCACCGGTGAAGCCATCTGCACTTGTCCAAACAGCGTTACCAGAAAGCTGGGCTGGATAAGCAAAGAATAAGAAAGCACGACCCGCTAATGCAGGGTTGATAAAGTTTTTACCGGTACCGCCAAAAATTTCCTTACCAATAACCACACCAAAGGTAATACCTAAGGCAACCTGCCATAAAGGAATGGTCGGCGGTAGAATCAAGGCGAAAAGAATAGAGGTAACAAAGAAACCTTCGTTAATTTCATGGCGACGGAAGGTAGCAAATATTACTTCCCAGAAACCACCGACAATAAAGGTAGTGGCGTATACGGGTAAGAAATAAGCTGCACCAAAAGTAAAGTTATCCCAAAAGCTTGCAGCGTCATGGCCACTGCCACCTAGCAGCATAATAAGTGCTTCGCGCCATCCTTCTAGTACTGCGCCATTACCTAGTGCAATAGCAGTATTGGCTTGTAAACCAATGTTGTACATACCAAAGAATATGGCTGGGAAAGTACATAACCACACCGTAATCATAATGCGTTTTAGGTCGATACCATCGCGCACATGAGAAGTAGAATGAGTTACATTAGGAGGTGAATATAGTCCGGTATCAATTGCTTCATACAATGGATACATTTTTTCGTACTTGCCGCCCTTTTCAAACGTGGGGGCAAGGCGATCTAGTAATTTACGTAAGCCCATAATTAACCCTCCAGTTCAATGCGCGTAAGATTTTTACGTAAGATTGGGCCGTACT
>SMEQ01000059.1_pt1 | contig 35738 bp, 26 predicted proteins | sample 2456281 | NCBI WGS metagenome assembly SMEQ01 (sample SAMN10132596, study PRJNA489261) | soil metagenome | isolation source: day1 antibiotic-loamy sand soil ammended with raw manure from dairy cow... | place: USA | collected 2015-04-01
GATAAATACGGACGTTTCCGTCGTGGCCTACCACCAAAAACAAAAGGTGACTACGCATTTATCCTGCACATGATTGAAACCCTAAAACCCGCTTCCTCTTCTAAGCACGGCGGCCGCATGGGCGTGGTTGTACCGCATGGTGTTTTATTCCGTGGCGGCACAGAAGGTAAAATTCGTACAAGTTTAATTGAAGAAAACCTACTAGATACTGTTATTGGCTTACCAGAAAAGCTTTTCTACGGCACCGGCATACCCGCCGCTATTCTAATATTCAAGAAGCAAAAAAATAACGACAAAGTGTTATTTATAGATGCCAGCCGTGAGTTCAAATCAGGTAAAAACCAAAACCTATTAAGCGACGATAATATTGCAAAAATAATCGAAACTTATAAAAATCGTACCAACGTTGATAAGTACGCTTACTTAGCCAACTTAGATGAAATCAAAGAAAACGATTACAACCTAAATATTCCACGCTATGTCGATACCTTTGAAGAAGAGGAAGAAATCGACTTAATGGCAGTACGTGCTGAGCGCGAGCAGCTTAAAACCCAGTTAGCTGAACTGGAACAGCAAATGGAAAGCTACCTAGAAGAGTTGGGTTACACCCACACCAACGCATAAGGAGCATGCAAATGAAACAACAAGTTCAGACACTTACCACCACTTTTGAAGGCCATGCGCAGCAAACAGAGACTGGGGTAGAATATTGGTTAGCACGCGACCTTCAGCACCTGCTGGGTTACGGCAAGTGGGATAACTTTCAAAATGTGATCAGTAAAGCCAAGACTGCCTGTGAAGTCAGTGGCCATGAGATTTTAGACCATTTTGCCGACGTCGGGAAAATGGTTGGACTTGGTTCTGGTAGCCAACGTCAAATCGACGATTTGATACTCACCCGCTATGCCTGTTACCTGATTGCGCAGAACGGTGACCCCCGCAAAACAGAAATTGCTTTTGCCCAAACCTATTTCGCAATGCAAACCCGTAAAGCAGAGTTAATAGAACAACGCTTATTGGAAGCCGAACGAGTACAAGCTCGACAAAAGCTAACCACCACTGAAAAAGAGTTATCCACTGTTATTTTTGAACAAACAGGTGGCAACCAAAACTTTGCTTTTATCCGTAGCAAAGGTGACTCCGCTCTTTTTGGCCACAACACTCAATCCATGAAGGCACGTTGGCAAGTACCAGATAACCGCCCACTAGCCGATTTTGCACCAACTATTATTCTCAAAGCTAAAGACTTTGCTACCGAAATCACCATTCACAATGCCCGAGCAAATAAGATGCAGAATGAGCGTGAAATATCCAGCGAGCACGTCACTAACAACGATGCCGTGCGTCAGACTCTGCTTAGTCGAGGTATTCGGCCAGAAGAACTTCCACCAGCGGAAGATGTAAAAAAAGTCGAGCGCCGCTTGGCATCAGCAGATAAGAAGTCGCTTAAAAATCCTGATAAATTAGAGAGTGGAGAATCCAATAATGAATAGATTCAGTATACTGGATGCCCTCAAAGCCAAGCTAGACGAGCATCGTCCGCTGGCCGCTGAAGTAGTCAGTAACCTACATGAAAACTTAGTATTGCAGTGGACATACCACAGCAACGCTATTGAAGGTAACACGCTAACACTGAAAGAAACCAAGGTCGCTATGGAAGGTATCACCATTGGCGGTAAAACCTTGCGCGAGCACTTTGAAGCCATTAACCACCGTGATGCCATTCTGTTCGTTGAAGAGTTAGTAACCAAACAACAAATCTTAGACGAACGCACCATAAAATCTCTGCATCATCTTGTACTAAAAAACATTGATGCCGACAACGCTGGCCGCTACCGCCAAGTAAACGTACTTATATCAGGTGCTAACCATAAACCACCTCAAGCAGTACAAGTACCTGAACAGATGGAAGCGTTTATAGAATGGTACACAACCGACGCCCAAGCCTTACACCCTGTTGAACGTGCCGCCCGCGTGCATGGCGAGTTTGTAAAGATACACCCCTTTACCGATGGCAACGGCCGCACCTCACGCTTATTGATGAATTTGATACTTATGCAGTCTGGCTTTCCTGCCACCGTCATTGAAGTAGAACAACGCTTAGCCTATTACGAAGCACTCGACACCGCTCATTGCACAGGCGATTACAGCAGCTTCATTACACTGGTCGTAGACAGCGTTAAACGCAGCTTCGAACCTTATTGGTGGGCGTTGGGAATGGAAGAAGAAATGGCGAAGTATTTAGAGGAGGTAGGTTATGGTGCCTGAGGGGTGGACATCATCGCGAATTGGCGATATTGCAAAATTCTCTTCTGGCGGTACTCCCAGTAAGCAGAATGACTCTTATTGGTCGGGAAAAGAGCCCTGGATATCAGGTAAAGATCTCAAAACTCATTATTTAACAAACAGCATCGATAGGTTAAGCGAAGAAGGCTTTAAGGTCGCTAAAAAGGCACCTAAGGGAGCATCCCTGATACTTGTGAGAGGAATGACGCTATTAAAAGACTTTCCAGTTGGATATGCCACAAGAGACCTCGCTTTCAATCAAGACTTAAAAGCTTTAGTCCCTACCAAAAATGTGGATGGGTTATTCCTTTCGTTTATGCTGGTCGCTGAAAAACATAAAATTCGCCAACTTGTAAGTACCGCGGGGCATGGAACAGGTCGCCTCGATACCCTGTCAATTCAGGAACACCTAATCTACCTCCCTCCATTAGCAGAACAAAAGAAAATCGCCCAAATCCTATCCACATGGGATAAAGCCATCACCACCACCAAACAACTACTCGCCAACAGCCAGCAGCAGAAAAAAGCCCTGATGCAACAACTACTCACCGGCAAAAAACGACTGCTGGATGATAATCATGCTAGGTTTAGTAGGCAGTGGAAGAAAGTAAAGCTTGGTTCTGTTGCAGATATGAACAGCGGTGGAACACCAAGATCCAGTGTTGAAGAGTATTATGGCGGCGATATTCCTTGGGTTTCCATTGCTGATATGACAAAGCATGGTAAATGGATCGCTTCAACCGAAAAGTACCTTACGGCACTTGGATTAGAGAACTCTTCTGCACGCATATATCCTAAGAACAGTATTTTATACGCTATGTATGCATCAATCGGCGAGTGCAGTATTGCTCAGGTTCCCTTGAGTTCTTCGCAAGCAATTTTGGGCATAAGACCAAAGGATTCGCTTAGTTTCGAGTTCTTATATTTCTTCTTAAGCTCATTGAAGGAGAAGATAAAACTTCAAGGACAGCAAGGTACACAGTCGAATCTAAATGCAGGGATGGTTAAAGACTTTACGATCGAGTTACCAAGTGTGGATGAACAACAAAAAATTGCCACAGTGCTTTCCTCTGCAGATCAAGAAATCACTACCTTGCAACAAAAGCTCGTTGCCCTTAAACAAGAAAAACAAGCTCTAATGCAGCAGCTGTTAACGGGCAAGCGTAGAGTTATAATAGGTTAAGGTAATAAGCCATCTTTCTGATACCACCTTAACTTATCAGCAAGTACTGGTTGTTTATGCGTAATCTTAAAAGGACTTAATAGTGGTATTAGCTAAGAAAATGAACATTGATAGAAGCATTAATAAGTGGCAGTTTTTCAAAGTAAATCTTGTGGTTAACTTGTTTTTTCTTGTCGATTCTTGTTATTTACATGTTTATTTTCCTTGCAGGAATACGAGGGCGCTGGTAGATTACTACGTAACAACACCCGCAACGCCTCTGACTCAAGCGTACCAGTGCGGGTTTTTTTATGCCTAAAAACAATGAATACAATAAAAAACCTATTAGCTATCAATGCCTTATCAGTAAACTGATTGATAGAGGCTTACATATTGATGCTCTTGATAAGGCAGAGAAATACCTTGAAAACATCGGATACTACCGTTTAATAGGCTACGGCCTACCTTTTGAACAATTTCATGCAGGTCAACGTTTAGGTCGGTACACAAACGGTACTGAGTTTGAACATATTTTAAATGCTTATATTGTTGACCGAAAAATTCGTATCTTGTTGCTTAGTGCAATAGAACGCATAGAAGTTACACTGCGTAATACAATCAATCATACTCTAGGCTGTAAGTATGATTCTGCACATTGGTTTATGGATCAAACCTTATTCAACACTAGTGCTCGTTTTAGTCATACTGGACTCCTAAAAGAAATACACAGAAGTGCAGGTAAAAGAATTACAACAGGCAGTAACAAAGAAAAGCAACGCGAAATTTTCATTCATCACTATTACAATAATTACGACACACCCGATTACCCACCATGCTGGATGGTTGCAGAAGTTTTATCTCTTGGTAGTTGGTCAAAAGTCTATGAGCATCTAGCGAACAGTAAAGATAGAAAATTGATATCCAGAAGGTTTGACTTACCACCGGCAACCTTGCAGTCATGGGTGCACTCATTAACATTTCTTCGTAATATCTGCGCACACCACGGCAGACTATTTGGACGTAAGCTTCCTCTACCGCCTAGCAAAGATAAAAGCCTTCCTCTGCAAGAAAACAATTACGTTTTTAATTTTATTTGTGTGATTTGGTATATGTTAAAAACAATATCCCCAAACAGTGACTGGCTTGATCAACTAGATGATGAACTTGAGAGATTAACCTCAGATTCAAATTTCTATGGTTTTCCTAAAGACTGGCTTGATAATCAATTTTGGCTAGAGTGACTAAAATGAATCCTACCCCTAAGTTTCAGGAAGAATACAGCGCTAAGCTACCTGCGCTTACCTTGTTAACCAACCTTGGCTGGCAGTTTTATTCTCCCGAGCAAGCCTTGGCTGCCCGTGGCGATAAGCTCGATGAAGTTGTGCTGCGTACTGTTTTGCGTGCTGAGCTTAGTAAACGTACCTTTATCTTTGCGGGCAAAGAACATTCACTTTCTGATAGTGCCATCGACAATCTGATTGCCGAAGTATGCAGCCCTGCCCTTAACGAAGGTTTGCTAACCGCGAACGAGCGTATATATAACCATTTATTGTACGGTATTTCTGTTACTGAATTTGTAGACGGCAGAAAAGCTAACCCCACCGTTGCTTTAATTGACTGGCAAAACCCCGAAAACAACAGCTTTGTCTTTACTGAAGAATTTACAGTAATGCGTACCGGTGGCTTGGAAAAAAGAAGACCAGATATAGTCTGCTTTGTGAATGGTATTCCTTTAGTGGTGATTGAAGCAAAACGCCCCGATGGCAATAGCCAAAAAGGACCAACTATTAATGAAGGTATCTCGCAGAGCTTACGAAACCAGCGCCATGATGAAATCCCTTTATTATTTACCTACAGCCAATTAATCCTATCCATTAACGGTAACGAAGGTCGTTACGGTACCTGTAGCACACCTTCTAAATTTTGGGCGGCTTGGCGTGAAGAAGACATTTCTGAAGCTGAAATGTATGCGGTTAAAAACAAAAAGCTGTCTACCACACAAGTAACAGAGCTATTTAACCACCGCCCACCAGCAGACTTAAATTGGTATCAAAATCTTATCGCTGGCGGTGAGTTAGCAGTAACAGGGCAAGACCAACTCTTAATTAGCTTGCTAAGCCCTGCTCGCTTAATAGAAATGACGCGCTATTTTATTTTGTTTGATAAGAAAGTCGGCAAAATTGCCGCCCGTTATCAGCAAGTGTTTGGCATTAAGCGACTGATAGAGCGTATCAATACTAAGAACGCCACAGGCGGCCGTGAAGGCGGTGTTATCTGGCACACCACTGGTTCTGGTAAGTCTTTTACCATGGTGTTTTTAAGTAAGGCAATGATTCTGCATGAAAGCCTAAAACAGTGTCGTATTGTGGTAGTGACTGACCGTATCGATTTAGAAAACCAATTAAGTAACACCTTTGCTTCAGGTGGTGAGCTTTCTAGTAAAAAAGACAAAGCCGCTGCTATGGCAACCTCTGGTACTCGTTTAGCTGAGCAAATTGGTAGAGGCACTGAACGCATTATCTTCTCCCTGATTCAGAAGTTTAACTCAGCGACCAAGCTGCCTGAATGTGTGAACACCAGCGCAGATATTATTGTACTGATTGACGAAGGCCACCGTAGCCAAGGTGGTGAAAACCATATTCGCATGACACAAGCATTACCCAATGCCGCCTTTGTGGCATTTACCGGTACACCCTTGTTAAAAGACAATAAGACCACCAATAAATTTGGCCCTATTGTGCATGCCTACACCATGCAGCGTGCAGTTGAAGACAAAGCCGTAACACCGCTTCTGTACGAAGAGCGCATTCCTGACTTAGACGTAAACGAACGTGCTATAGATGCTTGGTTTGACCGTATTACAGAAGACCTTTCTGACGAACAGCAAGCCGACTTAAAGCGTAAATTCAGCAAGAAAGGCCAGGTATACAGTTCAGAAGACCGTATTCGTTTAATTGCCTTAGATATTGCTAACCATTTCATTAAAAACATTGATGAAGGCTTAAAAGGCCAGTTAGCCAGTGACAGCAAACTTTCCGCTATTAAATACAAACAGTATTTAGATGAAGCTCAAGAACTATGGCCACAAGACAATCGTTTTGAGTCTGCCGTAGTAATGAGCCCACCCGATACACGTGAAGGCAATACAGAAGTAGATGAAACCACTACACCAGAAGTTACCCAATGGTGGAAAGACAACATAGGCACTCAAGACGAGCAAACCTACACCAAGCATTTAATTAGCCGCTTCGCTGACGAAGCCGACCCGCTAAAGATGTTGATTGTGGTAGATAAATTACTCACAGGCTTTGATGAACCTAAAAACGCCGTTCTCTACATCGACAAGCCATTAAAAGAACATAACCTGATACAAGCCATCGCACGGGTAAATCGCTTACACGCCAAAAAGAAGTTTGGTTTGTTGATTGATTATCGCGGTATTTTATCAGAGTTAGACACCACTATTCAGAAGTACCAAGACCTAGCCTCACGCACCCAAGGCGGTTATGACATAGACGATATCGAAGGTCTCTATAACCAAATGAGCACTGAATACAAAAGACTGCCCCAACTGTATAAAACACTTTGGGCCATCTTTGACGGCGTTAAAAACAAAAACGATACCGAGCAATTACGACAGACGTTAATACCTAAAACAGAAGACCGTGACGGTGAACTTGTAGACGTAAACCTAAAAATACGTGAAGACTTCTACGAAGCTTTAACTGCATTCTCTAGCTGCTTAAAAGTGGCACTGCAATCGGCAACCTTCTTTGAAGACAGCAGTTTTAGCGATAAAGACCGCCGCCACTACAAAGAAACAGTTAAGCAGCTTTCTAGCTTACGCCAAGTGGTCCAACAAGACGCTGGCGAGCGTATTGATTATGACGAATATGCAGCCCAGGTTAAAAAACTGCTAGATAAGCACGTGGTTGGTGTGGAAGTAAAAGACCCAGAAGGCGTGTATGAAGTAAATAAAATGGGGAAAACAGCCCAGCCTGAAGATTGGAGCGAAGACAAAACACGTAACGAAACAGACATCATCAAAACTCGTGTAACTCGTATGATTGAACAAGAGCTACAGGACGACCCCTACGCACAAGAAGCATTCTCTAAACTCTTACGACAAGCCATTGAAGAAGCAGAGAAACTGTTCGAGCATCCTCTTAAACAATACATGCTATTCCATGAGTTTGAAGAGCAAGTACAAGAGCGCCGCTTAGATGACATCCCCGATGCTTTTACAGACAACCGTCATGCCCAAGCATACTTTGGTGTATTCAAAAAAATACTGCCAGAAACCTTCGCCGTCGTTGACCAACAGATACAAGACAAGTGGATAGAACTGGCTTTTGAAGTAGACCAAGCCGTAACAACCTCTGTTACCGAAAACTCTATCAACCCACAAAACATTGAAGCGGATATTCGTAAAAAATTGCTTCCACTTATGTTCAACCAGTGCAAAGCAATTGGTAGCGGTATGAACCAAGCTAAGAAAATTGTTGAAATGATTTTACAAATCACTCGTGTTGGCTTGAGAGAGAGCTAACCCAAAATGAACGTAGAGATTTACCCTACTCCCAAGCGCCTTAGCTTTTCATACGGTGATGAAGTCATCGCGTTTGAGCGTAGGCCAAGGCAAACCAATGGCAATGTATTGATTAAAGTGCATTCGGATTGTCGTGTAGTGGTTTCCGCACCAGAAGATACCGATAACGAAGCCGTACTGGCCGCCGTAAAAAAACGTAGCCGTTGGATCTATAAGCAGCTAAGAGAGTTTCGTAAACAGCTAGAGCATGTAACCCCACGCAAATACGTCAGCGGCGAAAGCCACTACTATCTTGGCAAACAGTACCTTCTTAAAGTAAATATAAAACCAGAACAGCCACAAGGCGTAAAGCTACTGCGTGGTAGGCTAGAAGTTTATGTTAAAAATGAAGATACAGATAAAGTCCATAGTCTATTAACAGACTGGTATAAAACCCGTGCTAAAGAAGTGTTTAATAAACGCCTAGATGTAATGCTTGAACAAGCTTTATGGGTAACTGAACGACCACCTCTACGTGTTTTCACTATGCAAACGCAATGGGGTAGCTGCTCACCCAATGGCCGCCTAACACTCAACCCACACCTAGTTAAAGCGCCTAGAGACTGCATTGATTATGTAATACTGCATGAGCTATGCCACATAGCCGAACACAACCACAGCGAACGCTTTTACCGCCTAATGAACCAAGTAATGCCCAAGTGGGAAACAGTTAAAGAAAGACTGGATGGAATGGCGGCTTATATTACGTTGTAGGTTATTGGACGTATACATACAAGATGAACGGCATAGTTGCATCCAATACCCGATGCAAAGAGTAGTTTGGCAGGCATCAGCTGCTTTTGTTTATTATGTGCTATTTAACGTGATCTGACTTAGCAACAATAAACTTTTTTATTACAAAAAGAGCTATAAACCAAGAAACCAATGAAGTACCAAGAAAATACTCTGCTGTTTTTTGATCGAAAACTTGCTCAAGCACTGGTAGTGAGTTACCAGTGCTTGCGAAAAAGCCTAAGGTACCAATAACATATAACCAAGGAAGGACTCTCCAGCCATTAAGACTTTTAAACCACACCCCATATGTTAAATAAAAAGCTATAACGATAGGGGTGGCTGTTACGGGAGCAACTACAACCTGCCAAAAAAGAGGGTTTTGTACCAATGAAGGCCCTGCGAAAGGTAGTAACAAATTAATAACGTGCGACAAAATTAAGTTGATAGTACCCATTAACAGCCAAGCACCAATGTAAAAGCTTCTAGATGGAGCATTGAGGTCTATTGTCTGTAAGTTTTTCACAATTCATCCTTAAGTATTTTATGTATAACCTTGCACTCTCTATCGTTAAAAAGATACAAACTACAGAGCTTGGTAACGTAGACTTTTATATTCACTTTTTTTCTATTACTAATGCAATAGCTCCAATTAATGCTATTGCAAACAACTCTACACCAAGGATTTGCCAGTTTATCACATGCGATAATCCCGGGTACTCTGGATTAAATGGTCCTGTTAGCAAAAAACCATAACCTCTATCTTGGAATGGATTATCAGCCCATCCCCAAGGAGGGAAAAGAACTACAACTAGCATAACTACTAATGTCCCAATTATTATTTTCTTTTGAAGGGTCATTTTTTATCTCCGTAAATATATCAAAATGCTAAACAACGATGCTTGCTGCGTCGATAGTTTAAGCTACTTGTTAGGAACACCTATATGCCTCGCCCCTGACCGCTGAACCTGAAAACCCTGTAGACTTAGTGACTAAGTGTACCGTATTCGCACCCATCTCAGCAGCTTGATTACGAATTTTTCGCATGGCGCTTTCTTCTGCAACACCTTGGCCTAGCAGACCACCATTCAAATGATCAGTGCCTTGAACTTGCCCTATGTATGAACAATTACGTACAACTTCAGGGTTAGATGTGAGCCGGACTTTAGAGCCTCCTGGTGATAAGGATGCCGTTGAGCATGCCGTTAACGAAAGAAGTATTGTTAATAAAGACACGAGTATTTTCATTTTCAAACATACCTACTTTTGTACTTAAATAAACTTAATTAAAACTAATATACATAGCTGCGAATTAAAGCTTCTATTTATCATGGTAAGGCTTATATGACACAGAACTTATCGTGAATGAATTTTAAATGAATCAAGTAAGATCGAAAATTCTTTTTTAGACGAGCTGAATGATTTAATAGTATCAGTACAACCTATAGTATAGAGTCCGCCTTTTTTAAGAAACTGAACGTTAAATGTTTGAAACCTTTGGCCTCGATTCGTTATATAAATTTCTATATACATTGCTTCTGAGCCATCAATCCTCATATGCGCCGACTTGATAAGTTCAGGGTTAAATCCTAACGCTTTGTATTCTGATATAAAGTCGCTCGGATCATTATTAGGATAGACAATTGAAATATATTCTTTGCTCGATATAGATTTAAACTTCTCATTTAACACTGCCCTAATATTGCAGTTTGAAGAAGCACCTTTATCACCAGATCCCACCAAAGCTTTCACTCCGGGAGCAAGACTGTTATCTAGCTCTCTCCATCCTTGAGGAATTTCAAATGAAAACCCAAACTCATTATTTTCAAATATTTGTAATGCCGGTGTGTCACTATATGCAGAAATTGAAGAAAAAAAGCAAGCTAATAAAGAAGCAAAAGATATTATAATTTTGAAGCCTTTCATACTTTAAAACCTTTTCTCGATAAACTTAAACCATAACAGTCACATGCAGCACACTTGTCCTCATCGACACTTACAGAACCATTACACGTGTCGCAGGTAATTAATTCGTTTTCAAAAACTCCATATAATGCAGTTTTACATCGAGCACTACCACCTAATCATGCCAAATATTACTCGTTTGAGTAAATTTCATACTGAATTTTCATATTTTTTATAAATGGAGACTAGTAATCGATTACTCATAAACTCACCCTAATGCCCAAAACATTGGCGCGTCCAGCCCGCATGGTGATACTGCCTTTGTTTGTTATATATTTTCGTTGGCACATAATAAAAACCTGATCAAATACCACTGGCTGATTACATAGAATGCGATAGGCAGAAAAAAGTCAAAAGATAAAATCAGCCAATCATACGATGCTTGTAGTGAAGAACTTATTCTATTACCAATTTGTAATTTTTGGTGCTGTATATCCTGAAACTCTTGACAGGTAGTTCCTACTTCAGCTTCGTCTGCGTGATGTGGCTGGTAGTTGTCTTTCATACACTCATCTTCAGTTAAACCAAGTGTGTATCCAGTAAGATTTCTACTTAAACGTTGAATAATTGCAGGTTGCCAATATTTTAAAATACCTAACACGCCAATAGTAAGTGTAAGTAAAGAGAAATATGCCGACGCAGCAACCAAGAACCAACCTGTAACCGTTGGCTTACCAGACAAATCTAGCCCTAAGATTGCAACTTCCTTTGGTAATGCCTCACTCAAAGCTATGAACAAGCATACAGCTGAAAGTAAAATCAGTTTTGATTTATACCCTAAATAATTCTCATGAAATTTGATGTCCACACCTCATTTACATACAACGCCGCTAACAACGGCAGACTTTTTGTTGCGATTTTTGTGCGATAAAGGAGAAGCCTGCACAAAAAACGCGACGAAAAGGCTGTCCAGAGAGCGCAGCGAACGATGTTGCTTGGCCTTGTTAGGCATTTCTTATGAAGTCTACGACATGCCTAATTTCCGTTGAAAATGATACTTTATCATTTTTATAATATTCAATAAAAACCCCATAAAGCTTTACATCAAGATCATTAATAACATGAGGAACAACCCAAAGCCCACCACCACTTATACCCCTTGGGTGGGTTGGTATATTGTTATCGGCAGTATTAGAATATGACATGCATATATGCGTATCAGGATCTTTTTCATATTTTGACCATTCAATATCTTCATTTTTTATGACACCTCCATACGCATATGCCTTGACACGAAAAGCAGTTGTATTTCTAAGAGCTTTACCCTGTTTGTTTTTCGAATTAGGAAAGCCGTGAACAAAAGCAATATGAGGTTTTTTATCCGAGGGTTGAAATAGCTTTTCAAATGGTAGAGCTTTAATGTTGTTTGACTTAATCATGTCTTTATCTAATTCAACAAATGCGACATCAAAGTTGTCACTTGGCTTGTCTACCGAATATGTAAACTCTCCTTTAATTGTTAAATACTTAGTATTTACTCCGACTAAAAATGGACTGCCAACGCTTAACACTTCTTTTAATACATGTGCTGCTGTAACTAAGTAAGATTTTTCATCCACTTCAATAATTAGCGAGCTTGCTATTAGGTCTGGCTTGCCAGCCTCATCAACAATAAATATCGGATAAGTGTAATCATTTGATTCTATTTGAGCTGTTTGAATCGTCTTCTGAATAATTTCGTTCATATCTAATACTTGATTGCCTAACGCCAAGCTAAGCGGCGCAGCTTTACTGCGTCCTTGCTTGAACGCATTGTTAGGCATCATGCCGGATACTCTCCGCTGCGCTCTGCGGATTGAGGCGGCGGCACGATGCATAGATCCAGACGACTCACTTTGTCACCGGCAATGCTAGCCAAGACGAGCCCGACCAGGTTGTCCTTGCTGTGCTGGGCAAGCACGACACAAGGCTGGTCCTTGCCGTAAGCGGAGACCATACCCATTTCTGCAAAGACCGTAGCACCTGCGTTTTGGATCGTTTGGAGTTTGGGCGCAATGTAGTCCAAGAACGCTTGCTTGGACTCTAGTCCGGAGAACACGTTCTGAGACTCGTAGATAAAGTCATCCGCGAGCAACGACTCAAGCGGGGCGACGCTTAACGTGTTCATCATCTTTGCGTAGGCGCGCAACGCTTCAAACTGTGTCAGTTCCACGTGATTTCCCCCTGATGCCTAACGCCCGCATTTGCGGCTGGTTTGGAGTGCAGCGGAAAAACAGTCCGACAACATGCGCTTGTTATGCGGCACCTGAACCTGCCTCCCACTGTCCGTATCCGGCCAAAAGCGGACGTTGATAATGTACTTTAAGTTTGGCTGTAGGATACGAAGCTTATACATAAATAATTGTTATTATCACTAAATTTACAAGATGATTTAGAGTTCAACTAATACATTCTCGCAATTTGAATCTAAAATTGCCTTTGGGTTTTGTTCAAAATTATGTTTATCTTTTGCGTAGGAAGATACACTTTTTGTCAAATAATCGTTTAATTTTCTATCAGTAATGTATTTGCCAGACTTAATTGTTTCAGCTTCTCGACCACTAAGCGCTTTATCTAAATAATAAGTCCAGATCCCATGTTCTAACTCATGGCAAGAATAAGAGCTTTGACCTGGTTGACAAGATAGAAAGGTCGCAAAATGAGGATGGTCACTTTTAAATAGTTGGAAGTCGTCACTATCTAAATCTGTGATCAACGCTCTTTCTTCATCATTTTTAAAGCTTTGAGCGCAAGCATCGATAAATACTAGGCCTGACTTACATTTCGAATTCAACAAGGGGTCAAGTAAAATCTTACGCAGAGAAACAGCTGTTTCCGCTACATTATTAATATGAGTATCATATGTTGAAAGATAATTTGTCGTGCCATTATGAAACCCATGCCCAACGTAATAAAAAACCAAACGATCTTTCTCTGATAAAGAATGAAAAAGTCCACTTAACCCATATTCCAAATCACTCTTCAATGCGTCTTCATTAATATACATACGGATATCATCTTCGTCGACTTTGAACCGTTCAAGTAGCATTTCTTTAAATAAAAAGGCATCTTTTTCTGCATACTTAACAGGAGGGATTTGGTTAGTGCCTCTCGATTTGTAATTTTCAATTCCAATAATGATTGCTACAGTTTTTTCGTAATCTGAAACAACTAAAGGTTCTATAGCACAAGCAAAAATGTCTTCCTCAACTCTTGTTTGGCAGCCGTCCCTAATATATTTTTGGCCTCTAATTAGCACCTCTTCGTTTGACTCTTTGACCTTAATGATAAAGATACGTTTTTCTCCTTGATCAACCCAGTCGTAAGTAATGGCTGGTAAAGGAGAAATCATCATCATAGCTTCCCTTGTGATCTCATCCATTCGAAAATCTGTGCTCAAACCTAAAAGTTGATTCTCTGTTCCATTTTTAGCTATGCCATATACCAATTCTCCGCCTTCTGTATTAGCAAATGAAGAAATAATCTGAGCAATTTTGTATGGAGATGACGGAACTGGATCAAATTCAAAATCAACTGATTTCTGCTTTTTGATGAACTCTTCGAATTCTTGGTCTTCAAACGTAAAGTTAGTTATCGGAATTCTATTAATTTTGGTCATCTTCAACAGATGGCCAATTGTTATTTTTTGAGGTACATTTGTACCATCCTCACACCAAAACTCAGAGTCAACATATTCAAGAACATCAAATTCTGAAGTGTAATATAGAAGCACCGCATCATTATCTGATGGTCTAGCAACAACGGTTATATCTCTCCCATTCTTAGTTACACCGCCAATGATACTAGGAGCAATTTCGTAGCGATTTGCACAGTCATATTCAGGCAATTTATCTAAATATTGAATAACACGAGTTACAGCCCTTGAGATCAACTTCTCTACAAATAGTAACCTTTGATATTCGGAAGTAGAAATATGAAAGAAGTCTGGAGATGTACCATCGCTAATAGCCGTTTTAACTTCATCAAAAGATTTAACCACCTTGTCCGAAAGTGGTATTTTAGCATTATTAAATTCATTGATGTTTATATCAGCCCGGAAGGTGATATCTGACGGAAAATCAATACGCTCTTGCTCAAAGTACTCTTTAACTTCACAAGCTGTAGAGCATAAAAGAAAGTTAAGCTTTTTATCATGTCCAATCAAATTTAAGTAGCGACAAAGCATGCTAGGCAGTTGTAGCAATACCTTATTGCTCTCCCATGGTTTAGTTACAAAAAGTTTATTGCTATCAAAGTGAACATTGACATTTTTAGAAAAATCTAGACTTTCATATGTTATTTGAAGTGTTTCTGCTTCATAAATATCCAATTCAGTAACTCTCTCCTCCAGCATTGTTAGTGAGTTTAGAGTTTTAGGATCATTATTTTCGCTCTCAATCCAAACCTTAAAGAATGGGAGTGTGCTTTTTAGCTTTGCAATTAATTCTAGCCCAGCTTCACTTTTATAGAATTTAATTTTAAAATCACTCTGCTCTAGAGTTGTGACTTTAAAAGCATTTAGAAACTTAACAATATTGGTATGTTGTTTGTTCTCAGCACTAAGATTTAAAAATTTAAATTGATCCTGAAATATTCCATCATTGCCATCTATGAAATATTTTGTAGATGTACAGTTTGAAAACTGATTTTTAGTGTTCAGTAAGAGTCCTGAATTAGACCAATCAGAAATATCCTTTAGTTCCTCCAGTCCCCAGTTAATACTCAAATCCATTAGTTGTTTGTATATTAATTGAATTCTATTGATGTTGCCTTTTTTAACTTCTTCATTTTCTGTTACATCAGTAGATATCTCACTAAGCAATTCTAAATAGTCCGCTAACTTAAGCTCAGATCTGAATTTAAAAAATGACCGCCAATCATCAGACAACTCAACACCGTCAAAAACAGGTAGATATTCACCAGCTAGATCTTTTATTTCATCTGTATTGAGTAATGTTTCAGATGAGCGTTTACACTCCTTTGTTGCTACAGGGATTACACATAAGTTTTTAATAACCCATGGCGTATAATTTTCTACTCGATCCCCTGTTGTTCGGCCAGGCCTTCCAAAATTTCCCCAAAATGCGGTGGCAGGGCTGGACAGGTCTAAAGGAGAGTGGTTGTTGATTACATCTTCCCAGTATAGTTTTGAAAACGGATGATTATTTATGGTTTGGTGGATGAAGCGTAGAGCTGTGAGACTTTTATATTCATCACTAATAAAGGTAGATAAGTAAGGTGTGAATTTTTTGTCATCTTCAGTAAAGTATTCGTCTCTAAGTCCATCAGCTACTAATGCAGTCTTATGTGACCTTTCTTCGTGAGTGACCAAAGATATTCCATCAGATACCTTTAAGAGCTTAAAAAATCTTTTCCATTCATCTTTGTCGATGGAATCGTCCATGTACGTTTTGCTTACAAAAGCGTCTACTCCTAATACGGTTTCAATTTCTAGGCGAGGAGAATAGGAATTTGAAAGAATACAGTTCTTTGCAGCTACAAGGCTCCCTTTGTTTGTAAGTAGCTTCAGACCAGATAGCTGTGCGAGTAAGTTTGAATTAAGTTCGTCTTTTTTATATAGGTTGAAGAGATCTCGGATAGCTTGGATAGCATTTTCTCTATCTATATAGCTTTCTGAGTTAGGAATTAGTGTTTTAGTGATAAAGCTGATGTCAGTTTTTTCGATAACGCCGAGCTGCTCGATCCACGCCCTCATATCTGGGTTCGAGGAAATCCATTTTTGTATATCTATATGTAAGAATGCTAGCTCACTGTCTGGATCATCCCAATTATTGTCATCAGCAGTAGGGAAATATATTTCAGTAGGTATGTGTAACCTATTTTTATGGTCGAAAATAAATGGCAGATTTCTAAGGGTTTCATTTGATACTCCGACAATCGAATCATTTAAAGATAATGATTTTAGGTGCTTTATGAGTTCTATGTTGTTAATGATCGAATGGCTATTGAAAAAGTGCTTAGAGTTTAATAGCTTAGGTAAGTCTTTCCATTCGAAGCTATCAGCCCCTAGTGATTTTATAGCATGTCCAAATCCAGAATTTTTCATAAAAGACTTAGAGCTGTTCACTCCTGTACTATCAAAATCACTTAAAACCTTTTTTATTTCTTTTTCGCCAACAAATGTTTTCTCAGATAGGTATGTAAAGTCAATAATAGTGTCAGCAACTTTTACGAGATGATCGTTTTTTGTTATAACAAATTCTATTGTATTTATGGCCTCATTGACGCCTATGTTAAAGTGTCTGCCCAGTTCGTCGTCTAGCACTTTTCGTGGGATTAACCTATAGGCTTGGAGTTTTAGTTGACCAACTACCAATATTGATATCCATTTAAACATCTCAATCGCGACATTTTTAAACAGCCATTGGTTCCATTTAGAGTCGGTATGAAGATGCTCACGGTTAGCATTGGTTAAAAAGCTTGTATTTACTAACACAGGGAATTGATATTTCGTTTCGTCTGTAGGCAAGTAGGAATAAAGAAGATTTTCACTTTTTTTTAGTTCCGCTACACCGTCTTCACCAATCTTTGCTGCTAAAGTTAGCTCCATGTTCTTAGCGGTTAATAGCTTTTCAGGTATATTCCTTTCATGTTCTAGGGCAGAGATAAGCTCTGGTGGGACATCAAGAATTATTGTGTTCACCAGCCATCTTGCTGCAACCTCATCATTGATTTTTAATTCGACATTACCAGCTTTCGACCGATTTATTTCTACTTGATAAGGGCTATTTATCTCGAAATTTATTTCAGAAATATTCTTTAAAAAAAGGAACATATCAACTTTTTCTGAAAGCTCCTGTACTGCTTGGAATGCATCTTTGGTGTCATCCAGTTTTATTATTGTTGCAACTTTAGCATTTACGGATTGGAGGTATTCATGAGCTGCCGATAAAATATCCTTATGTTCAGTATATATAGGTATTATCTGCCAAGGGTGAACAAATTCACGGTTGTTGTTTCGCTCCCAATCCTCTTTATCTTCATCCCATCGCCAAGCAAAAGGGAAGGACGATTCAAATCTAAAATATTCATTATTTGTGTAAACTGTAACCTCATTAGACTGACCAAATACTGATTTGAACCCAATGCCTTTGTAGCCTGTTTTGCTGGCATCGTCTTTCTTTGTGCCATTGTTTACACTACACAGTCCTCTTACATCCCTTTCATTAAAAGCCTTCCCTGAGTGAGCTACTACTAAAGTGTCACCAATTTTTTTTATCCAAACTTTTACTGTCGATCCTTGCTCTGGTGAGTCGTCGGCATTTTGTAAAAGCTCATAGATAAACCGCTTGGAATCAGTATATAAATCTGTTGATAGCGCTTCGAGGGAACTAGCTTGGTTTGTAGCTTGATCTGGAGTTGTATAGTTTGTATTGTCATCGAACAACTTTTCAACAATATTTTTTATAGACATATTAGATCCTAGAAAAAGAGGTCAAGTGCAACATTGTATATTTATCAATACATTATTCAGCCCCTAAGGCTATTGCCAACGTCCGCTTTGGGTCGAAAGCGGACACTTGTGCGACGCCGTATAACGCCCGCATTTGCGGCTGGTTTGGAGCGCAGCGGAAAACCAGTCCGACAACATGCGCTTGTTAGGTTTTGTTGCAATGTACTTACGCTTAATCTCAGCAATCACAATCTTCACCACAGCCACCCGGCATATAGCAGTTGGGATCGACCAGAGGTGAGCTTAAATCTTGTGCCTGATAAGGAGCACGTGAAGAACCTCCAATCAATTTGGAGTTTTCCCAAGAGTAGATAACACCGACATCGCGAATGTTGCAATGATAGCAATGCATTTCCCAACTAAAATTCTCATAAAGAAAGTCGTGAACACGCTCTCTCATCTCCATTGGGGTTACATAAAACCATTCAGACCGTCTGCCCGAAGTTTCATGCGGTATGCACTCGTATAGCCCACTCAAAAATTCTTTTACTGAATCTTCTATTGCAGATACCGTTTTAGAATCCACTCCATCTTTTATTTTAAAAGCGCAGTAAAGGGTATAGAAAGGATTTTGACTTCCACTTGCCCTTGTTCCCAGCAGGCCAGTAGTTAATCCAATTTTGGCCATGTTTGGGCGCTGAGTATCAGTTCCAATATAAATCCAATTTTCCGTTGAGCTTTCTTGCCTGAGCCTTTCTTGCTCAAGCCACTCAGTTTTATAGTCATATCCAAAAGCTTTGCCAGCCATTTCAACCTCTATATATTTGACCTAGCAAGGTGCCTACTAGCTGTCGTCACCAAAGAAACCTAACAGCTTATTCATAGGCAGGCTCACTTTGTTACCCTGAGCAACTTACTTAATATTAATATAAGTGATTGAGTATTAAAGCTTTTGTTTGAAAAGGCAAGGTTAGTACAGAAGGCAATTCGAGCATGCACGTTTACGCAGGTTAGTGCATACGAACTATGAAGACTTATTATCTATAAGCATTTGATTAATATGGTTTTATTGTCTTAAAAAGCCAAGGTATGCGATGTTACTAAAAGCTTAAAACGAGCATATAACAACAGATTCATTAAATAGACTGTGCATGAATACAGTTCTATGAAGAAGGTCTTATAACAGCCGATAAAATAGGTTCTCTCAATTAAAACACTAAAGATTTTAACTAAGTCCTAACTCATTGTACTAAAAGTATGATTATCTAACTCTACGCTAATCGCTGGCCAGCATTGTAAAAGCATAGATTCTAACTAATAATTACGCCCTCCTCTCCTCTCCTTTAACTAAACGCTTCTTCTGGCAGTAAACTCTCAAACGCTCTACGGAGTTCACCAACGGTATTATAGTGCCTAGGCAATACCAGCATTTGAGACTGTACCCACATGCGCACTGCCTCGTAGTTATGAGACGTACTTGTTATGCCAAGGTAACGTGAAAGGCCGTAACCTGGTTGTATTTTGTAGTATTGAATTAGCCAGTCAGAAAGGTCGATGGCTTTTTTCAATGTGTGTCTTTTTTGTGCGTAGTTATATTCCATTTTAATGTTCCTCTTTTTCTTTAAGAGTTTGTGCTTGTAATAAACGGTCAAAGGCTGAGCCATCTTGTCGTGTCGCGTTAGGTACGTAGCGCGAATAGACTTTAAATAGCATTTCAGTCGAGGTGTGACCCAGTAACCGTGCTACCCACTCAGGGTTCTCTCCTGACGCTAACAAGAGCGTAGCGGCCGTATGCCGTGTTTGATAAGGCCTTCTCTTAGCTAGCCCTAGATAGCTTAATAATGGGTACCACACACGCTTGGTAACGTTATTGTGTTCTAGTGGTTTTCCTACTGAATTACAGAACACATACTTGCTCAATTTACCGGTGCTTTTGTATTGTTCTTTCAGTGCTTCATATACTGGCCCCAGCATGGGTATTTCTCGCTGAGAGCCATCGGTCTTGGTGTACTCTGTTTGCCCAGCACTCAATGTCTCACGCACCAGTATTTGTCTTCTTTCAAAATCTACAAACTTCCATTTCAAACCATCAATTTCACCAGTACGCAGGCCAGTGAAAAAGCGAACGGTGTAATAGTTACGATAATCCTCTCTTACCTTTTCAATAATCTTATGCACTTCAGCAAATGAGAAAGGTTCGATATGAGTCTTCTGTAGCTTCAGTGGTTTGATGTTTCGATAAGGTGTTTCAAACTCAAAGCGGTCTGAGGCTTCTTCTAAAATAATTTTTAACATTCCCATTCGGGTGTTTAGTGTTTTAGAAGAAATCGTCTTGTTCCCTCCTCGCCCTGGAATCTCTGCTTGCTTGGTGCGAAAGTTAAGCAAGTCTGTTTTGGTGATCGTATGTATTTTTTTAGAGCCAAAAGCGGGAATAAGAGCGCTATCTAGCAAACTACGCACATTACGCTTATGGGATGCCCGCCATTCAATTTGACGCTCTTCAAACCACTGCTCTGCAAACACTTGAAATGTAGGAGTTGTTATCCCCTTCTGTGTTTTGCTAATGGACGCAGCTAATGGCTCCGAGTCGCCATCACCCTCACCGTAGAATTTCTTTAAGTTACTGCTGGTTGGGAAGTACTCTTTGTAAGAGAAAGTATTAAGCAATATTTCTGCTTCAATCTTCACCAGCAATGCTTCAAGAGTTTTACGGTTTTTAGCCGTGCTCTTTAATAATGTTTGCTCTCTGCAGCGCACACCTTGATAGTAAAAATCGATAAACAGGTTGTTTGTTTCTTGTCTTACGCGGACCTTACCCATGGATAACACCTCCGCCTGCCATTGGAATCGAATGTGCTTGTTGCGAGAAGCGCACCATGTCTTTTTCAATAGACTCCCAGACGAATAAAATTTTGCGGCCACCAAAGGGACGTATGTAATGACGGCCTTCTAGTAGCACACTATCCTTTAAGGTATTTCTAATTGTTTTTGCATCGTACTTAATGCGTGCAGCCAACTCTTCGGTTGTCAGGTAGGTAGCATTCATGCGAATATTCCTATTTAGCGTTTAGTTAATCGTTTGATAACTTTAATTATCATCTGATTGATAATATAAACACTATTTTGATAATTACAAGTACATTTTGATAATTTAAACTATCACAAGAGAATATAATGCTGCGCTTTCATTTAAAAAAGCTTATTGCTGATAAAGAATTTGCTGAAAAAAGACGTATTACTGTTTCGGAGATCGCAGAAGAAACAGGAATTAATAGAATGACGTTATCTAAAATTATTAATCACCCTGGTCATAGCATGGTGACGGATAACTTAGATAAGCTTTGCACGTATTTTGATTGTGAGATTGAAGACTTAGTAACGCATATTAAAGACGAAGAGTAAGAGGGCTCTGTGCCTAAGCCTGGCTTAAATTCAGATATTTAAGGTTGCCTGAAGGTCATTTTCTGATTATTAAAAAATCATCAATTTATTTTTAGGCACGCTTTGGGCACAATTTGGGCACATGAGGGTTTTTAGCTTAAAAATGATTTCTGTTAAGTTCATGGATTTATCTTTAATAAACATGAAACGCTTACTTAAAATAAAATATTTTATTGCTTGAAGAAAGATTTTAAAAAACACCCGAAGGTCAAAACAGTTTTTAAACGACGGGCATAAAAAAAGCCTCAAGGCCAATGACCATGGGGCTTTCTTAGAATATTGGTTGCGGGAGCAGGATTTGAACCTACGACGGTTATGAGAATCAAGATTTTGAAATTCGCCATGAAATCTCAAAATCCATAAAAGTACCTATAAACAAGGAAATAAGAGCGCTTCAACCACTATACATTGAAGAATTATTAAGACACTATGTATCTTAAGGTGTTTTTATTTCGTCACATGTGAGGATAGGTCTGATTGACCTTAAGGGTACGGAAGCTAATGGCGGGAGCTGTAAAAGAAAAAAGTGTTGCTGGTTCTTTCTTTCCAACTGAGTTTGATGAACTCTTTGCGTACGCTAAAGAATCTGACACAGAGTATATCACTACTCTTCTTTATTATGCATTCGCGCAATCTTCTGAAATATTCGACCCTCATCGTCTTTACCATGAAATCTCCCTAACCTATGCCAAAGGCATCCTAGAGGGCTGGCAAGACAATAGCATGGCCAAAGAGCTTCTCAGGTATTTTGACCACACTGAGAATGCCCTCTTAAATAACAAATCGTTTTCTAAAAAACACGCCCCAAAAGCAAAGGCTAAGAACTGGTCTCAAGTCCAAAGTATTATTCATAACTTCAACCCCAGAACTTGTTTACTTGCTTTAAGTTATACGCAACTTCGGTTTGACGTTAATGACAACCTTGTCTTTTCTCAAACGTTCTTTCGACTCTGGCTCTATATTCATGGGCTAATCAATATATCTGTAAACGAGACTTACGATAAAGTATTACAGCGTGTTGTAAGCCGCTTTAAAGATCTGAGCTACGATGACGACGAAGTAGAGTTTTTTACCGCGTTTTTTGATGGCATAAGTGATCGCTTAGCAGGTCGTCCAAGAACTTTTACAGCTTGTAATAACGCTATCTACTCAACAGCTATTAATTTACAAGAGCTCAACAGTGAAAGCCCAAAGAATCTCCGTTTTTTACGGAATGCAGTTCGTCTTTCGAATTATGACAATATTGCACATATTGATATTTACTCGCCAGTTGAGGGTAGCGAGTCAGAGCAATCGTCACAATCCCTTAAGCTTCTTAAGAAAAAAAGAGACATTTATCCAAGCCTAGATGATGTTTTAGAAGTAAACGAAACTCATGAGCTCATCAACGTAGAAGATCCTGAAGAAGATGCTCTTGAGGATGCCGATTCTCTACTTGCTGTTGGTACTGATAAGCATGCAACGGAACAAGAGCGACTTATTTTTAGTAATGCTATTACGTATCAAAGCGCTGAATTAAGTCACTACATTCCATGGAGCTGGGAAAAACTCTTACCGCCAGAAGTGTCTCTGTTAGAAGAATGGATAGATGAAAGCCTAACAAGCCCTGATATCAAAACAGCCTGTGCAGCTGCTTTAGTTTGGTTGGCTTTTAACTATGGTCGTTCTCTTGAGAATGTTTTGCTACTTCCTATCTCTGATGCACCGACTGACGACTGGACGCTCTCATTAGATTATAAAATGCTGAGTAGGCAGGCAATACGTAGGCGCTCTGCAAAACAACCAGTGGGCGATATGCTCGATTGGGTTAAGCCATTAGGCGACTTTATTTCTACCCCTCTTCCTGAAAACATTACTCGTGTTTTAAGCTTAGCCGCCTCAAGCCATCCAGACCCTAGACAGTTAAACCAAGTGTGGTCTTACTTTGAAGATAAACCGCTTACTGTTTGGTTTAATAAAATAAAACCCGAGTCACTAAAGCGAGTTTTGTCACTTCATATTGGCAACCACATGGGCCAAGATATTTTTGATAAAACCAGTAACTCGCACTTAGCCAGAATACTATCTTCTAAACCCAATCCTGGTCTTCCAGCGGCATGCAGTTATGGATCGTGGGATATTGAAAAAATAGAGAGAGGCGAGCCTTTAACTAATAAGGTGGCAGAACAACCCAACAAAAACCTAATAGGAAGTATGCTTGTTTCGCTTGAAGCATCTTTGCAAGAAGCAGTTGGCCGATACAGTCTTGCAGTTAAAGAGTCTGAAACACTGATTGAATACCACAACCATTTATCCCTTTATACCGTAAATGCACTTTATGCGGCGACCGGCAGTCGCTACCTAGTAGATCCTTTTGATTCAATCACTCAGTTTTACTTATCAGACTCACATAACGCCTATGCCGATCGTGTTTACATCAACGATAAAAATGATGATATGCATTCAGGAAGAGTCGTTCCACTCTGTGCCTCTGCGGTTAAGATATTAAAGAACTATTTAATTCATCTTGAACACTTATCTGCATCCATAGAGCACATTAGTCCTACTCTTTCAACCTGGGTTGTTGAGACAGTTAGAGACGGCTGCAATCAGCTTCCTCTCTTCTTTTTATTAGACACCAAGCTGCAATGGCATCCGATGAACGCGCTGTACTTAGTCTCAAATGATCTCTTTGATTGGCCGTTGCCGAACAATATTTTTAGGCACCGGTTCTCTCAAGTAATGACAAGGCTCGGAGCACCTAATGACGTGATTGAAGCTTGGATGGGGCATGGTGAAAAAGGTGTTAGTTGTTATAGCGATACCTCTCCTAGATGTCGCGAAGAAGATGATCGTTATTTTCTACCATTATTTGAAACCGCATTTTCATCATTGGGATTTCAAGTACTTACAAGCAATGCAGGTTTGTCGTTAGGTAATGACTCCAATATTACAGCCGAACCAACGTCAAAAACATTTGGTGAAAAAGCTCGATATGAAAGACGGCAAGCAACCATTGAGACTATTAAAGAAGAGACTAAGAATAAGATTGAATATTTCTTAAAAACAAAGACCTGGGATCAAATAAGTGAGGAAGAATTTTCATCACTGGTAACACGCATTACAACTGACGATGGCGTGATGGCTGCACCTTATATAGCAGAGCGCCTAAACGTGCTACTTAATATCTTAGAGGAGGAAGACTCTGAGCATCTCAACTTTGTAACCAAACGGTATACCAGCCTAAAACAAGAAAAAAGTATGCTGGCCAAAGAAAGCATTGCTGCTCTAAAGCTTCTACCACTGTTGAGGGAATGGGCCGATAAATGTAAGAAAACACTCTTTGGTGACAAGCTTGCTAAGAAAGACGTAGCTCAGCTGGCGGCTACCGTTTTATCAATTGAAAAGCTCGTGGGCTACGTAGATATGCTCCAGGCTTTAGAGCAAGGTTGCCATTATCGCTTAGTACAGCTTAAGCGTAATGAATGCTTTATAGAATACAGTGAATACTTAGATCCAGCGGACTTATCAGCACCAGTTCAACGTCATCGTATTAGCTATAAACTGGCGAGTTGGTTTGATCGAATTGCTGATGCTAAAAACAAATTGGTGCTACCAGGCGATTCAGGCTTCGAAAAAAGGGATGTGTTCAGTCTTCCGGAGCTTATTGAGTTAGCGAATCTTCTTAATGTAGAAAGTGCATCGTTCTTAACTCTTCTACAAACGTTATGTTCGGTCATCAATCAGTACAACCTAATTACTCTGCCAGGTATTGTGGCTGGAGATTTGTCTGGGCGATTACCTTCGACAAGTTTCTCACTAGAAGATCAGTTGCGCTTTCAAACTAAAAAAAGTTATACCCCACCTGCTCAAGAAGACAGTGAAGAACAGACGCCAGAAGAAGTAGACGCTTTATCCTCATTGATTCCCGTCAGCTCACAGTGGCAGCAGCAAGAACAGAACATCCTCAGAAACTCAGCAAAAGAGTTTCAAAGATCGATGAACCAAATATTAAGCACCTATAAGAAATCTAAGACCAAAGAGTTAGCGAAGCAGATACGGTCGTTTTGCAAAGAGAATACACATAGTGTTTCCAGTGCTGTTTTATCGGTTGGGTATTGGATTGCTGCGGTTGTTGAGAGAGGTAAATATCAAGGAAGACGAAAAACCGTTGTGCCTTTAGCCGCTAACACCATTACCACTTACTTCAGCCATCTTATGTCTGTATTTACGGGCTTGGCTTATGACGTTGATGTTCTGACTTTCTATGAGGAAGACTTCATAGATCTTTATCAAAGAATGCTGAACTACCTAAGTGCCAAAGGGAGTCGTATCGATTACTTTGGTAATTTACTTATCTCCCATCATCGCTGGTTAATGACACAAGGCGCTCCTAGTATCGACTGGAGTGAGCTTGGGATGAGCGATGGCAAACGGCATGTTAGCTCAGGCATGTTGAGTGAAGATGACTATCAGAAATGTTTGAAATATATCTCTGCTCATTATCAGGATGGCCAGCAAGCGCAGGTTTTAAGCATTGTCCTTCTGCTTTGTTTTCGTTTTGGCTTAAGGTCTATGGAAGCTTTAGGACTAAGGCGTAGAGACTGGTGTAACTACGGTGATGACACGTGGATATTAGTAAGAAACAACCGCTTTCGTAGTTTGAAGAGCGATAGTAGCCGACGGGCAATTCCACTGTTGTTTGATCTAACAGAAGACGAGCATGCATTAATAGATAAGACACTAGGCCAATACGAGCTACTGCCTAACCCCGAGAACAATCATTTATTGCTCTCAGAAGTCGTTAATGGTTCTGTGCAGCCTTTACGATTCATTCACCAAATACAATCCGAGCTCATTGATGTTATTAGAACGGTGACAGGCAACCAGCGTCTTGTCCTTCATCATGCACGCCATAGTTTTTACAACTTACTCGCTATAACGTTGTTTGATTTAAACACACCACTGAGCCGTAAGATCAGTGCACACCTCGATAAAGAAGCAATCAGAACCAAGGTGTTAGGAAATAATACTCAGCCAACGAGACGAGCTTCAATGGCTTTGGCGGTGTTAATGGGGCATGCCAGCCCAACCACTGGTTTTAAAAGCTACTGTCGAATTATGCAAGAATGGCGAGATCAACTCACGCCCACACAGTCACAAAGAAACCTGCTATTACCTAAAGCGCTTCATCCGCTTGAGTGGGAAATATATAAAGAGAAGCCCCACAATGAAACAAAGCAGTTAGGGTTTAATGAACCTACGTTGCATGCGCTTACTCTAGTGATGCGTTCTGTAGCACTGGGTAAAACGTTTGAGCAAGCAGGTGCTTTCCAAAAGCTAGATCCGACGCTTATCGCTGACCTACAGTTACTTTTTGATAACGTAATTGAACGTGTGGCTTTTAAAAACCAATCAGGTGCTTTAGAGGCCGGAAGTGCTCAACGATTCCTTAGCTATATAATTGAGGATGGTTGGGCAAGAATGCTATCGATCACACAAAAAGAAATCAGCAATCAACCTTCCAGTAGCGTTCCTCCCTCAGAGCTAGCGCAACTCATTGGAAAAAACCGTCATATACTCTTAGCCAAAAATGAGCATTATGAGCTCGCACAAATATTTGTGAGTTACTTTGAAATTGCTGATGACTGTTATCGCATAGGGGCGTTTCAAGATAGCGAGTATGCCCAGGGTAAGATTGGTAAGTTTAACCTCACTGGCATCAATGATAATAAGCGCTTGGACTCACTCATTCAGAGTTTTGATGATGGGACTTACGGCCTGCATGAAAACTATGCTGGCCTGCGCCTTGTGGATCGAACACTTTCCACCGTAAGAACGAGTTATGAACTGGTCCTGATGTTCTTATTAATGGGGTACTATTTTAATGTGACTGAAAAGAGATGAAATGGTTATGCGTTGTAACCTTTTCACTAAGCTTAATTTGGAAGCTCTAGCTCTGCCTGATCTTCTTGAGCCTCCTCTTTTTTATCAACCCCTTTAGGGGCTTCAATCGGCCTAATTGCGGTAACTACTTTTATAAGGGTTCTACGATCCGGACTTAATCTCTCAGTAATATCCAGCGAGTAGTCACGGTGAGAAAAATAATTTTCACTTAGTACATCAAAAACTGTTTTGTCTTCATAATATAAAACCTCCTCTTTAGCTTTTTTATGTTGATTGCCGAATATGTAAGGAGTGGCTCTTATAGAGTTTTCAGATATAGTGGATCCAATTATTTTGTAGTGTTGATCTCGATACTCTTTAGGATCAGGATCTAATATATCTTTTGGTTGCTTTAGAGTTCCTTTTAATGCAATTACCCCAGTTGTGGTTGGCCCTTCAATATGTAGCGTTGTGCTTAGTCCTAGTTTTTTATTAATCGCTAAAACATCTTTGCTCTGCTGCTTTAGGCATTCCATACTGGCTTCTAATTCGGGCAGATTCCTCGGAGGGTTGTACCCTATATCCAGGGTTACGTTATCAAAACCATTCGTTACAAACTCAATAGCCACATCACTTAAAAGGTTAGTTAACTCTTTGCTAACTCCGATCTCGGGCGAGAATATTTTAATATAAAGTGCGTCGCCAAGAACCATTTTACAAGCTTCAAAAGTATCTTTAACCGCTAGGTTGTTACTAATAATGTAGTGATTTAAAGCTTTTGCTACTTCTTTAGCTAACTCAAGCTGATTATCAAAAGACTTTGACGCAACAAGTTCAACTGAATTATCGCTGTGATGCTGCAACCTCATTCTTTCAAGAGGCCATATCTTTAAAACATCAGTGGTTATTTTATTGTTACTAGTCGGTAACTCTTTCATTTGCTTTGTATTCTTCATCTTAAACACCCCTAATAATAATGATTAAAAAGCTCAGGTTTATGCAAACCGCTGTCATGCTTTTTACTTATAAAAAACTAATACCTTTCAACTGTTGAACAGATTTCAACCAGACACAAGAAAAAAAGCTCGTTTTCTGCATGTTGCAACATATATGTTGCACCTTGAGGCTAAAAAGCCTGAAAAGCGGGTTTTTATCCTGCAAAAGCAAACACTTAGTGCTTAAAATAAAATCGCCAATAGACAGCAAAAACGAAAATCCATAGGTAAAAACCCATAGGGAAATACGTAATAGCGCTGAAAATTGTATTGGGGGTTGAAAGTCGATAGCAGAACGCAATCGAGTGCTCATGTCGTTAGTAAAATTCACCAACGGCAAAGCGTAATTAAGACACTCACTAAATTAATCTGATTCTAGTGTAGTGCCTTAGATGCCACTCATAGAAGAGCAGGCATATATGGGGTTATTCGAAAAAGTCGCAGGCAACGAGGCCTACGAGATGTATCAAAAATAGCATAAGACTAAGTTTCGTCAAGCCAAAAAAGAATAAAAAACCTGCTCTTACACCACTTGACGGATAAAACTTTCATGTTTTAGTGAAGTTGTACACAAACATGAGGAGTACAAAATGAAAGACTTAAACAACGATTTAAACGCTGGTGCAGTAAACACTAACAATCTGCATAACACTAACAAAACCAATAATGCAGAGTTGTTAATTACCCGTCATCACCTCAGCAGCCTAAAGAGCAATCAAAGCTTAAAGCACCCTACATGGATGGTAGAACATCAGGGACGCAGCATAGCTAAGGCGTCTTTGTCGATTTCATTCCTAGAAGAGACAGATGCGGTTTACCTTACACTTAAACCACTGTCTATTTATGTTGATGAGGAATATAGAAATCAGGGGGTAGCCTCAAGCCTAATTAAAGAGGCAACAAAAGACGCTGCATTCTTAATTAGAGCTGGGTTAGAGTTTCAGGACTTTACTCGTTTCAATGCATTCAAGGGTGATGGTGCGGAAGTCATATCCATGCACTTAGATATTGATGCTTGTTTCAACTCTGAGGTTGAAGAGGCTTTAGTTCGCCTGTTCAGCCAGAACATGAACTACCAGCTAGAAAACGAAATAGCTGAACTACCTTACTTCGTTCGCTCAGAATTAAACATAGCTGAGGGCTGCTAACGCTTAAGAAAGGCTGCCTCATTTTATTGGGTAGCTTAGTGTTTAATTAGCCACTCTAGCAAGGTGGCTAAGCTAACTATGCAATGACGTTCGTTGATCATTAACTCTCATTAAGGTGTCCATTTGAATTAGACCAGAACACTATGCGCCACAACAGATAAGTCACCACTAATGACCTCTATGGCCGCAGCATTAATAGCTATTTCTACTATTTACATAGCACTTTTTTTACTTACCCCCCATCTAAGCAACAAGATTAAAAGCAAGGGTTGAGTGCCTTCATCTGCATTTGACAGAAGTTTTGTGAAAGGTACTTTAACTACATCAACAACAACGAAGAGCATTAAAATGAAAAAACTAATAACGATTTCGATTGCAGCACTGGCTTTAGCTGGTTGTAACTCAGAAGAAGGGACTAAAAAAAGTGCCGATAGTGAGATTTTAGTAAAGGCTATTACTGTCTACGACTACAGTGGACAATCTGCCACATGCACAAAGAACACTATCAGTAAAGACGGTGATTTGAAGGTTAATTATATTTCAAATACAAAGGTTTTTCATTCCAGCCTATCAACAAATAAAACCTGCTTGGACGTTGATAGCAATAATATTGATACTAATTCTGAATATGAATACAAAGATGATTTTCGCTCAAACATAAAAAGAAATTTTGTAAATACAGTTCTTGATAGCTGTGAAACCACTATTGTTAATAACTTAAACAACAGGACAAAGAAAACAAACAAAGTAGCTGCGGCTGGTAATGATTGCAGCGGCCAACCATTGTGGTCTTATGACCGTGAGTTGAATAGTGATGGAGTCGTTAAGAGCTTTGTTTATAGTAGCTATGGATTTGATGGTAGGTACATGACAACCATTAATACTACAAGCTCATCCATTAACACCCCATCAGGAAGTATGGATGATGTATTAGTAATGAATTTCAACGTATCTAAGACAGGTTTTGAAAACTCGAACGAATATATATTCGTAAATCAATTCCCAATAAACCCAAGTCTGCTTGATGTTGGCAGTTATTCCTTAGTAACAAACCTAGATAGCAGTGGAACACCCACTTCTGGCAACCTTAGAAAGGGAAATCGTATAGAAACCTGCTTCGAGAAGAAGGGTTTAAAAATAACTGTTTATTCTCCAGACTATGAAACTGAAAGTTGTGAAGGCTTATACAGCACCCATCAGCCAAAAATAATCATAAACCTGTAGCAAATAGGGTGGCATATCACGCCACCCCATTTTATTTTTTATTGTTGAGATTTTTTTCCATGTAAACTATAGACAGTGCATCAAACACAACCCCATAGGCAACATATTCCATCAGTTCTTCTATTGAATAATCACCACCAGAAGTAAAGTTTTTCTTCCTCACCTTCTTCAATTCCTCATAGTTATCGTACAACTCTCCCCATCTTAAAGTAGCACCACTATCACCACTTAACACTGCTCTTTTGACACCTATAGGAAGGAGATGCCACCCATCAACAACAACCTCCTTGCAGAAGGTTAAAACTCTAGGTTCTTTATTGAGCTGGCTGTAAGTGAAGAGGCTTTCGATTCCGTATTTGAAGCAATAAAAAGCAAAGAATCAAATGAGGGAATATTGCTATACAAGGAAGAAGAGGTCGATGCGCCCGTAGAGGCAATGGCAGCACAGCAATGGTATGTAGATGCACTGGATAGGGGTATGTTCGCTTTAGAAAACATTGAAGCGCCTGAGACGCTAGATGGCTTGTTAAACAACGCTGGCTTGGATAAAGAGCTGAATGGTGATGTGTGGTTTAAGTACAACACAGAAGGCAGTGCTGGCACGTTAATTCTTCCTGAGCGGGTGCCAACCTATGGCTATCACTCATTTACCCAAGCACAGCATCATATCATTAAGTATTTAATCGGGTATTACAGTCAGCTAAGGCCGCATAAACACACTGGTGGCATGAGCCCAAATAAAGCTGAGGAAAATTACTGGGTTAACTATAAGTCGGTGGCCAGTTTTACTTGACCACTACACTCACTTGCACCATTATTTGACAAGAATTCAATCTGCGATACGTTAGCTGCAAATCAAATGAATAGGAATGAAATATGTATAATCCATTTAAAAAGGGTGTGCTTGATGCACTAATGGTTGTGATGTTCGTCATCTTTATGGTTATTGTGGCTGTAAAGCTAGTTGAGTTTCTATATGACCAAGTTGCTCCTTTACCTAGTGACCCTAAAGCGCCAGAGGTGGGCGAATATCGTAAAGTGATTGGTTATGTACACATGAACAACAAACGTATGAAAGACAAAGAGGTTGTGGCTATTTGTTTGAATGGACCAGGATTTATTGAAAAAACCGTTACAAACAGAAAAGGCCGATATGCAGGGTTTGTTAAATCAAACTCATTCCCTTGCTTCCTTAAAGCAAAAAACGTAGCTAGCAAACAGTCTCACTATTATATTGAAAGAAACAATGACAGTATGAAAGTTATTATTGAAAACAATAAAGAAGCGACTTTATTAGAAAGAATTCATCAAGAAGTAACCGATGCACCGCTGAGTTTATATAGCTATACAGATGGTCGAAATTACAGTGAGAGTGTAGTTGGTGGAACTATATTTAATAGATATGAAAATTACGAACCGAGGTACGATAAAGAGGTTAATATAGTAAATAATGGTGTAGTTGATGGAACAATCAATAATTTCACACACAATATGCTGCTGGCAAAAACAGGTTTGTATGGCATAACAAGTCGATATAGTTACTTTCCTTTAAGTTCTTGGGACAGTAATAGTGAAGTTATGGTTGTAAACGAAAATCATAAGGCGAAATACAGACACATGGAAGGCGTTACAATAAATAATGACTGTATTAATATCTCGAAAAGCAGTTTGATGAAAAGATTTTTTTCGGATAGTTTTTTAGATAATATAGTTGTTTATCGGGGAGGTAAAACAGATGATAAGGATTATTTCAAGGGTTACTATGATTTGCAGTCTGACAAATATATGCGTTTGATTAGCAAAGAACGCTTTACACTTAAATATATAGACCAATACTACCATCAAAATAGAAAAACCAAGCAAATGGAAGTGCCTTACCACCAGCTTAGTAACCATCTTGACGCTATCTGCGCCTTTAAAAAAGAAACTTTCTAAAGTTTTTACATATAAGAAACCGCCTTTTGGCGGTTTTTTGCATTAAGTGCTACATAAAAGTTGCATAGTGATGAAAAGAAGAAAAACTCAATGAAATAAATAGGAATGAGTAATAATATAGGGTTAATGATAAATCAAAGGAATTAATGATATGGCTGATAACGAAAACAAAGAAACCCCAGTACAGAACAGGCCCCCTCTGGCAGGATAGTTGACACTACTTAAAACTTAACCAGTTAGGGCGTTAAGGTTTTGATTGTGGGAAGTGGTTTTATTTTGCTTGGTCAGTAATTGTTTATTTGTATAGGGTGGTTATTGTTTGGGCTTATTTTCAAGGGTTGGTTTACATTTTCTTTTGGGTTTTCGGGGGGGGCAGTTGTTTTCCTATATATTTGACGGTTTTTATAAAAGTGTTACTTTGCTTTTAACAATATCCGTTGTTGTTGTTATCAACATTAAATTGAATAGAGTAGGTAGAGGTTTATATGGAAGAGACTAGCATTTTTGAGCCGTTTTTTTATTTTTTGCGAGAGCGTTTATATTTCTTTCGGGAGGGAGAAGTAGGAGTATATGATAAAGAGTCAATTGAATATTGGGCTAGAGTATTTGAATCTCCATTCTCAGTTTGGTCGCTTAGTGATTGGTTTTTAACTTTTGTCAGCACTGTGGTTGGTGCTTTCTATATAGTATTCCTTGTGGCTTATATGATTCTTTTAGCAAATTTTGTTTTATCTTTCTTTGTGTTTTGGAAGCTGCCTAAGAATTATTTGCTTGTTAGTTTTGGAGCGATTCTTGGCTTTTTTGTGGCAGGGAGTACTTTGGGTTTCCCGTTTTATATGGTTGGGTTGATAGCAGGTCCGTTTGCATCTTTTCTTGTGATACACGCACCTTTTATTCATAAGGTGTTCACTGTTTTCAGTAATGGATTTGGGGCAGGTCTGCTTTTTTATTAATACTACTATGATGATTGCGGGAGTTTCTTGTCCCGCAATCATCATTATCTATTTTTTATCATCCGTCTCTGGTTTAGGCTTCTTCTTCTCTTTTTTGTCACCCATTGCGCCTTTCTGGATGACTGCGGCAGCACCTATAAATGCTTGCCTACCTTCTCCTTCCGATTTTGCCTCACCTAAGTTTTCTTGACCACCACCTATGTATGTAAGCGCCCTTAAATCAGCATCTTTTAACCCAACCTATACAGCTTCACACTGGTGCCTGTCTTTTTAAGAGAGGTATTGGATTATGAAATCAAAAGAGCGTCAGCAATTTTGGCGGCAGCACATTGAAACATGGCAGGCATCGGGTTTATCCGGAGCCGCTTTTTGTAAACAGTATGATCTGAATTACGCGCAGTTTAATTATTGGCGTAAGAAATTTCGGGCAACTGAAGCAGTTGAAAAGCCGGCAGGCTTTGCTCAGGTTACGCAATTGGCGGTTCTGCCAAGTCGTTTAAATGATAGGCTGAACATTCATTTGCCTTGCGGCATACGTTTCACGGGTGTTAATACTGGCAACATCGACGTGGTTTTGAGGGGGGATTACAAAAACTTCTTACCCTTCTTAATATTAGAATCTGTTCTTGCATTCTCTGAAGCATTACTGAAGTGTTTAGGTTCTGAACGTCCCTAGAGCGCTAGGGTTTCGTGCTAGGGTGCAGATGCTAGGGATGTTCAGAAATGACGTATACATAATTGGAGCTATGTTTAGTCACTGCCAGAATGCCAAACTAACGTTGTGTGCATATCAGTAGAGAGTATGTTTTAAAACCACACCAACTCATATTTAAGTATTAGCTATCCGGCATTTATCACTTCATATTAATAAGCCTTTAAGTTAACGCTCTTGGCTTGATTCAAGCCCATGATTATCAAGACTTTGTTGTGCTAGTATGGCCACAAACAATCGGATTATATGCTGAGGCTTGCTCCTCACAGTTACGGAAAATCTCATGACAGATAAAACCACCCCGAAACTATTACGCCGTTTAGAAGGCGTGCTGGAAGCTAGCAAAGAACAAGTGCTGGCAGAGTACGAGCGTATTAAGCCGATGAATTTGCCAGAAGAAGCGCAAGAAAAGCTATTGTTACGCGCCACGCAAATGAATGGCGAAACGCTAAGCTTTTATAATGTCTCGAAAATGGATTTATCCAAGCTAGGGCAAGACGATATTAAAGCCAACCTTGAAAGTTACATCCAAGGCTTTTCAAAAGATGCGCGAGAAATATTCGAATACTTCAACTTTAGCGAGTTTTTAGGCCAATTAAACGATGCGGATTTATTGTTCAAAGTGGTACAAAAAGTCCGTCAAACCGATTTAAGCCCCAAGGCTGTTACAAACCACGATATGGGCTTAGTGTTTGAGGAACTCATTCGCCGCTTTGCTGAAAGCTCCAACGACACCGCAGGGGAACACTTTACCCCGCGTGATATTGTGCGCTTAACCACCGCCTTGGTGTTTATGGAAGACGACGAAGCACTCACCAAGCCCGGTATTATTCGCACGATATATGACCCAACAGCAGGTACGGGCGGCTTTTTATCTTCGGGTATGGAGTACGTACACGAACTGAACCCACACGCTGTTATGCGCGCCTTTGGTCAAGAGCTAAACCCAGAGAGTTATGCTATCTGTAAAGCAGACATGCTGATCAAAGGGCAAGACGTTTCTAATATCAAGCTAGGCAATACCTTATCGAACGACCAGCTGTACGCCGACAAATTCGACTACATGCTTTCTAACCCGCCGTTTGGTGTGGATTGGAAGAAGATTGAATCCACCATCAAAGACGAGCACACGCTAAAAGGTTATGACGGTCGTTTCGGCCCCGGCTTGCCGCGTGTTTCTGATGGTTCGTTATTGTTCTTAATGCACCTAATCAGCAAGCTACGCCCTGCGCATGAAGGCGGCGGCCGCATTGGTATTATCCTTAATGGTTCGCCATTATTTACCGGTGGTGCAGGTTCGGGCGAAAGTGAAATACGCCGTTACTTATTAGAAGCAGAC
>SMEQ01000056.1_pt1 | contig 35171 bp, 28 predicted proteins | sample 2456281 | NCBI WGS metagenome assembly SMEQ01 (sample SAMN10132596, study PRJNA489261) | soil metagenome | isolation source: day1 antibiotic-loamy sand soil ammended with raw manure from dairy cow... | place: USA | collected 2015-04-01
GAGGATTTGATGAAAATGGTTAATTCAATGCCAGATGGTTATCGAATAGTTTTTAATCTTTTTGCGATTGAAGGTTATACGCACAAAGAAATTGGTGAACTAATGAATATTTCTGAAAACACATCTAAATCACAATATTCAAGAGCGAGGGCCTATTTAAGAACACTACTAGAAAAATTAGAAATTGAAAGATAATATAGACATAGAAAAATTGTTTTCTGACAAACTAGCTAACCATGAATCAGTGGTCAATAGCAATATTTGGTCTGGAATACAATCGCAAATTGGTGCTGGTATTTCTTCAACAGCCGTCGTTACTAAAGGTATTTCAACGGCTTCTAAATTCATTATTGGTATTACTTCACTTGTTGCTGTTTCTACGCTGGCCGTTATTTTAAATTACAGCGAATCGAGACAGGATTCTGTTGTTCCTAATGAAGTTATTTCGGACACTACAGAAATGATTGCTGATAATCCGGTTTTAAGCGCTGAAGATAAATTAGAATCAAATATTGTTAAAGGAAAGGATGCTTTGGTAAAGGAATCAAAGGAAATTATTAGTGAAACAATAATTAATTCAGACCTAAATAAAGTGCCTACTCCTCTTAAAATCGATTCACCTGATAAGTTAATTGTTAAACAACAAGTAGCTCCAATTTTGAAAGATGTACCCATTTATAAGAACGAACAAATTTCAATTTCTTCTAAAAAATCTGAAGTTAAAGCCTTTAATTCTGAAAGTCTTTCTGAGCCATCTATTTCTAAAGGAATCCTTCAAGAGTGGAAAAAAACGAATGTATTTTCACCTAACAACGACGGAGTAAATGATTTATTCTTCTTAGAAACCAATGATTTAAAAGAGTTTAGCATCACGATTATCAATGAAAATAATACGGTTGTCTTTATTTCTGATGATCCCAATTTTAAATGGAATGGAACAGATTATAAAACAGGTGAAATGGTTCCTGAAGGAAACTATGGATATATTGTTTTTGCAGTTGATATTTATAATACTCCTTTTAAATTATTCAACGCTTTGAAGATTTCTAGATAACACGCTACTTACTAGAAAACGTGAAAGAGGCTTTAACTAACGGCCTCTTTTTTTTGCTTAAATATTGAGTTCCAATAAACAAAAAAACCAACCGAATTTCTTCGATTGGTTTTTTGAGGTCTCGAGCGGATTCGAACCGCTGTAGATGGTTTTGCAGACCACTGCCTAGCCGCTCGGCCACGAGACCAGAACGGACTGCAAAATTAGCAAAATTTATCGTACATCAAACATTTTTATACGTTTCCGCTATAATAATTGCTACATCTTTCACGTCTCCGTTGATTGGAGGGCAAATTTTAGAGATTTTTATCTTTATCGCATGCATGTTTTTGCAAGTTTCTCGCAGTCTTATCAAAATGCGATGTCCAACATGTTCGATTAATTTTGATCGAATGGCCATTTCTTCCTGAACGATGCGATTCACCACTACATAATCGATTGTATTTTCCAAAGTGTCTGTTTCTGCCGCTAATTGAAAATCGGTTGTAAGGGATACATCCACTTTATAATTACCGCCGATTAAGGCTTCTTCTTCTAGGCAACCGTGAAATGCATATAATTTTATTCCGTTGACTTCTATGGTATTTTTCATGTTAGAGTTAATTGCTCATTTGTTCTAAACCTTCATACATTCTGTCCATGCATTCATCTTTTCCTAAGTATTCAGCAATTTCAAACATACTTGGTCCCATGGCTGTTCCTGTGATCAAGAAACGGAATAATGGCAATACTGCTCCAACACCAAGTTCTTTGACCTCTAAAAACGATTTAAAAGCAATTTCAATGGCATGTGCTTTAAAGTCAGTTAAAGACATCAATCGCTCCTTCCACTCTGTCATCAGTTCATGTGAATTTTCTTTCCATTTCTTTTCAATGATTTTTCTGTCGTAGACTTTCGGTCTTTCAATCAGATATATTCCTTCAGATATGATGTCTTTTACAAACGTCGCACGTTCTTTCATCATGCCACAAATTTTTTCCAATGCTTGCATGTCGAACCCTCTGTCTAGTTCTTTTTCAAGCATTATAGCCAAAACATTGTTTGGAGTTTTTCTTAAATATTGCTGTTGAAACCAACGTGTTTTATCCGCGTCAAATTTCGCGCCTGCTTTTCCAACTCGTTCTAACGTAAACACTTCGCTTAATTCATCTAATGAAAATATTTCTTGTTGTGTTCCTGGATTCCATCCTAAAAATGCCAACATGTTAACAAACGCTTCAGGGAAATAACCAGATTCTCGATAACCCGTATATTTTTCACCGTCTATGCTCAGCCAGTCTGTTGGGAATACAGGGAATCCCAGGCGGTCGCCGTCTCTTTTGGATAGTTTTCCATTTCCATCAGGTCTCAGCAGTAAGGGTAAATGCGCAAATTCTGGTATATCCCAGCCAAATGCTTTGTATAAAAGAATGTGCAATGGTGCAGATGGCAACCATTCTTCTCCACGAATTACATGAGAAATTTTCATCAAATGGTCATCCACAATATTTGCCAAGTGGTAGGTGGGCATTCCATCACTTTTAAAAAGTACTTTATCATCTAAGTTATTGGTATTTACTACCACCCATCCACGAATAATATCGTGAAAACGAACATCTTCATTTCGAGGCATTTTCATGCGGATGACATACGGTTCACCAGCTTCTAATCTCGCCTTTACGTCATCCGCAGATAAGGTAAGCGAGTTTTTTAAGGCAGATCTGGTTACGTTGTTGTATTGCCAGTTGGGCATTTTCATCGCTTTTGCTTGTTCGCGAACTGCGTCTAGCTCTTCAGCCGTATCAAATGCGTAATAAGCCTTGTCGTTCTGTACCAATTCTTCCGCAAATGGTTTGTACATCGATTTCCGTTGGGATTGTATATATGGACCATAGTCACCTCCAATTCCTGGACCTTCAGTCGCTTCTATTCCACACCATTTTAAAGCATCCATGATGTAATCCTGAGCGCCTTCTACAAAACGAGTTTGATCTGTATCTTCAATACGAATGATGAATGTTCCGTTGTTTTTCTTTGCAAATAAATAATTATATAATGCGGTTCTTACGCCTCCCATGTGCAATGGTCCGGTTGGTGATGGCGCAAAACGAACGCGTACTGGTTTGTCTGACATACTGTTTAATTTTTATACAAAGGTACGACTTTACAGTTTAGTTTTTAAGCTCTTTTTAGTTTTTGTTTGTGGTGTCCTGAATATGTTTTACCTTAGTATGTTATATACTTTACTGAACTTTTTTATCTCGAACTAGAAATGGATTCTTATCAAAATTTACTGAGTCAAATTGATGCTTTTATCCGTAAGTATTACAAAAACGAAATGCTGAAAGGAGGTATTTTATTTTTGGGGCTCTTTCTTCTTTCTTTTTTACTTGTGACTTCTTTGGAGTATTTTGGGCGGTTTTCTTCGTCCGTTAGATCTTTCTTCTTTTTTGGTTTTCTTCTTTTAAATTTACTTTTATTTATAAAGTATTTGTTGATACCGCTTCTAAAGTTAATTTCATTTGGAAAACGAATCAATCGGTATCAAGCCGCTACCATTATTGGAACTTTTTTCCCGGATATATCGGACCGTCTTTTAAATACGCTTCAGCTGAATGACGTTTCAGATCAAGTTGCGAATTATGAATTGATACGAGCAAGTGTTATGCAGCGATCTAAATCTTTATCAGTCGTACCTTTTAGTTCTGGAATCGATTTGAAGAAGAACCTGATTTATGTTAAATATGTTCTCCCTATTGCTTTTGTTTTTGTTCTGATTGCTTTGGCTTTCCCAAATGTTTTGACACAAGGTTCTCAACGCGTTGTGAATTATCGTCAGGAATTCATTCCAGAGGCTCCTTTTCAATTTATCTTAAATTCCTCCTCGTTGGAGATCGAAGAAGGTCAAGATTTTGCTGTTGAGTTAAAATTGAAGGGTTCAGAATTGCCTGAAAACGTTTATTTAGTGAGTACACAAGGAAAATTCTTAATGAATAAATCTTCAAAGATCAGTTCATTTTATGTTCTTCGTAGGTTACAAGAAAGCACCATATTTCATTTTGAAGCCAATGGATTTGTAAGTAAATCTCACACTTTAAACGTTATACCAAAATCCATTATCGAACGACTTGAAGCTCGGTTGAGTTATCCAACTTACCTCGGTAGAACCAATGAAGTAATTTCAAATGTAGGCGACATTGAAATTCCAGAAGGTACGCAGGTTGAATGGACCCTTTCTTCAAAGAATTCTAATAAAGTAGATGTTAATTGGATAGAATCTAAAAACACATATAACCAGGAAAGCTTTAAGTTTCAGAAAAAATTTAAACAATCTGACCGACTTTTAATTGTCCTTCACAACTCAATTTCACAACGGAAAGATTCATCTTCGTTTCAAATTAATGTGATTAAAGATGAGTTTCCTTCGATTGCTGTTCGGGAATCTTTGGATACGATTTCTGCTGCCATTCGATTTTTTGATGGAACGATTTCAGATGATTATGGCTTGACGAGTTTGTATTTCGTATACACCATTACAAAAGCAGGCGGTAGCGAATCAACCACCAAAGTTTCGGTTATTAAAACGGTCGGCACCAACATGAACTTTTCTCACGCAGTTGATTTTAGAAGAGAAAATTTAACTTTGAAAGATAAAATAGAATATTATTTTGTGGTGTCAGATAACGACGGTGTGAACGGAAATAAATCGTCGAAATCTGCTGTTTTTACCTATCAGTTACCTACGCTAGACGAACTGAATGAGAAGCGTGATGAAGATCAAGCGACCAACAAAAAAGAGTTGGACGACATTCTAAAAAGAGCTTCCGAGTTTCAGAAAAATATTCAGAAGTTGAAGAAAGAAATGATGAATTCCAAGTCTGCTGACTGGGATAAAATGAATAAATTAAATCAACTCAAAGAGGAACAAAACTCACTGGAAAAGTCTTTAGAGCAACTTCAAATGCAAATGAATGAAAGTCTGCAGGAGAAAAATCAACTATCAGAGATGGACAAAGAGTTACTCGAAAAGCAAGATTTACTTCAGAAGCTATTGGATGAAGTGATGGACGATGAATTAAAAGACTTGCTGAAGCAATTGGAAGAATTGATGAAAACTCCTGATAAGAACTCCATCAACGATCGTCTTGAGAAATTAGACATGAAGTCGGAAGACATGAAAAAACAGTTGGATCGAAGTATGGAGCTGTTGAAGAAAATGCAAGTGAACGAGAAGATTGATGACATTAAAAAAACATTAGAAGAACTTTCTAAAACACAGAAAGATCTAAAAGATAAGAATGACCAGAAAGCCCTCCCAAAAGAAGAGTTGCTGGAAAAACAAAAAGACATTCAAGATAAGTTTGAACAAGTAAAAGACGATTTGGATAAGCTTCAAAAATTAAATGATGAGTTAGAACGTCCGATGAACTTGGGTGACCAGGAAGAATTAAAGAAGGAAATTAGTGAAGATTTGAAATCGGCAGAAGAGAACTTAGAGAAGGGGAAAAACGGTAAAGCCGGAGACAGCCAAGAAGGAGCTTCTGAGAAAATGGAGAAGGTTGCCAAGGAATTAGAGATGATGCAAGAGTCCGCCAATCAAGAGCAAGATGAAGAAGACATGTCGATGATCCGGATGATTTTGAAAAACTTAATGACCCTAAGTTTCAAACAAGAGGATACGTTTACACAGTTCAGTAAGACGCGCACCAACGACCCATATTTTAGAACACTTGGACGTAAACAACGCGCTTTAATAGACGATTCAAAGATTGTTGAAGATAGCCTTCAGGCGCTTGCGAAACGTCAACCTCAGATTGCGTCTTTCATCGACAAGGAACTTGCTGACATCAAGAACAACTTCAATTTAAGCATCAAAGATATCGGAGAACGTGATCAACGCTTTTTACAAATCCATTTACAATCTGCGATGACCGCTTTCAATAACTTAGCGCTCATGTTGAACGAAAGTTTACAAGACATGCAAAGCGCTGCTCAAATGAAAGGCGATGGCGCATGCGATAAGCCCGGAGGTAAAGGTGGAAAACCGAACGATGGAAAAGAAGTTGGTGATATGAAAGAGATGCTCAAAAAGCAATTAGAGCAGATGAAAAAAGGTCAGAAACCTGGTGGAAGTTCTCCGGGTAGCGAAGGAAAAGATGGTTCCTCGCCCCTACCGGGAATGGGAAATAAAGAGATTTCTAAAATGGTCGCTGAACAAACTGCGATTCGTCAGCGCTTAGAACAATTGCGAAATGAATTAAATAAGGACGGCAAAGGTCAAGGCAATGGGTTAAATCCGTTGATCAATGAATTGGAGAAACAAGAGAAAGATTTACTAAACAAAAAGTTTTCTTCTGAAATGATCAAGCGTCAGCAAGATATTTTAACGCGCTTGTTGGAAAGTGAAAAAGCACTTCTAGATCGCGGCTTTGAAGAGAAGAGAGAATCAAAATCAGGAAAAGATTTCAATTTAAGTAACCAAAAGCGAATAGATGAGTATAACCAACGAAAGTTAAAACAAATTGAGATGATTCGAACTGTTGATCCGATGTACAGAAAGTACTATAAGGATAAAGCAAGCGAGTATTTCAATTCAGTTTTATGATACATTGGTAATAAGCTTAGAATGAATAATACCTCAATAGAAAAATTAATTGTGCCATCTGATTTATCGAGTGTTTCAATTGTTGAATCATTGATCGATCGCGTTTGTGCAACACTCGAAGTTTCGGAAGACGCTTATGGTAATATCTTAATCGCCGTAACAGAAGCGGTCAACAATGCGGTGATTCATGGCAACTCGTTGAACATAAAATCTAGTGTGATCGTAGATGTTAAACAATTCGAAAATCAACTTTGTTTTTGTGTTTCTGATGAAGGCAATGGCTTTGACTACGACAACCTGCCCGACCCTACCGCCCCTGAAAATATTGAAAAGGAAAGTGGACGAGGAATCTTTTTGATTCGTAATTTAGCAGATGAAGTCGTTTTCGACAAAGGCGGAAGTGTTGTGAACCTTTATTTCAATCGTGCCTAATGATTGATATTGCATACGAGTCTACTCCTGATTTAAACTTGTCAACAGAAAAACTATCCACTTGGATTTCTAAAGTGTTGGAACAGGAAGGTTTTGAAATAGCGGAAATTGCCTTGATTTTTTGTTCAGACGATTACCTTTTAAAAGTCAATCAAGACTTCTTAGAGCACGATTTTTACACAGATATTATTACGTTTGATTACTGTGAAGATAAATTGATTTCTGGTGATCTGTTCATCAGTGTAGACCGAGTAATTGAAAATTCACAGGACTTTAACGTTACATTTCATCAAGAGTTGCACCGTGTAATTATACATGGCGTTCTCCATCTTTGTGGTTATACAGACAAAACCACCGAAGAAGAAACTATCATGCGACAAAAGGAAACCGAGTCGCTGCTCTTGATGTAGATTTCTTTTATGTTTCACGTGAAACATTCTTGTATAAAACCATTTCAGTGTAACTTTGTTCCACGTGAAACATATTTAAAAGATGCTTAAAAAATACAATGTAGTTGTTGTTGGTGGTGGTCACGCTGGGTGTGAAGCCGCAAATGCTGCTGCTAAATTAGGGAGCTCTGTGCTTCTGATTACCATGAACATGAATAACATTGCCCAGATGAGTTGTAATCCAGCCATGGGTGGTGTAGCTAAAGGACAGATTGTTCGTGAAATCGATGCCCTCGGAGGTGGAAGTGGGATCATTTCTGATTTGAGTGCGATTCAGTTTCGAATGTTGAACCTGTCCAAGGGGCCAGCGATGTGGTCGCCGAGATCTCAAAATGATCGAATGATGTTTGCTGAACAGTGGCGCTTGTTGTTAGAGAGAAATCCAAATGTTGATTTTTGGCAAGACTCTGTCACTGGAATTATTGCGAATAACGGAAAGGTGGAAGGTGTTAAAACTGCATTAGGAATTGACGTCTATGCCAAAACGGTTATTATCACCGCTGGTACTTTTTTGAACGGTTTAATTCACCTCGGTGAAAAGCAGTTTGGAGGTGGACGAATGGGTGAAAAAGCTTCTTTTGGAATTACAGAAGATTTAGAAAAGTTAGGTTTCGTTTCTGGTCGAATGAAAACTGGAACTCCTCCTCGGATTGATGGTCGATCACTAGATTATGATAAAATGGAGGTTGAGCCCGGCGATGTGAACCCGTCTAAGTTTAGTTTTGGAAACACGCAAGCGTTAACAAAGCAGCGGCCTTGTCACATCACGTATACAAACACAACAACACACGATGTTTTGAGAACCGGTTTTGATCGTTCGCCCATGTTTAATGGAGCGATTCAAAGTAAAGGACCAAGATATTGTCCAAGTATTGAAGATAAAATTAATCGATTTGCTGAACGCGATCGTCATCAAATTTTCGTGGAACCGGAAGGTTGGAATACGTGCGAGATTTATGTGAACGGGTTTAGTTCTTCCTTGCCTGAAGAAATTCAATTTCAAGCGTTACGAACCATTACTGGTTTTGAGAATGCCAAAATGTTTCGTCCAGGTTATGCAATTGAATACGACTACTTCCCTCCTACGCAGTTAAAACATACTTTGGAAACGAAGTTGGTGGACGGTTTGTATTTTGCTGGACAAATTAATGGTACAACCGGGTATGAAGAAGCGGCCTGTCAAGGTTTGATGGCGGGTATAAATGCCCATTTAAAAATCAACGATATGCCTGAGTTTATTTTAAGTCGAAGTGATGCTTATATTGGTGTATTGATTGATGACTTAATTACCAAAGGAACTGAAGAGCCGTATCGCATGTTTACGAGTCGGGCAGAATATCGTATTTTATTGCGACAAGACAATGCGGATATTCGCCTAACGCCGCTAGCACATGCGATCGGTTTAGCAGATGATTTGGCAATGAAACGTGTTGAATTAAAGAACGCGGGGGTTTCGCAATTTAAACGTGATTTGCGTTCGATGGGTGTAACTCCAGCGAAAGTGAATCCTGTTCTAGAGAAATTTAATTCTGCACACATTGTGCAACAAGTTAAAATGTCAAGTTTAATCACGCGTCCTTCTATTGGTTTAAAAGAGTTGATTGATGCTTCCGATGAGCTAGTTGAATTAATGGATGCTTATTCTAAGCAACATGTCGATATTCCAGAACAGACCGAGATCCAATTAAAGTATGAAGGTTATATTCAACGAGAACAAGACATGGCCAATAAGCTGTCTAAGTTGGACGACCTGAAGATTCCAGTTGATTTCGATTATCAACCCTTGGTAAGCTTAAGTATTGAAGCTCGTGAAAAATTAACGGAATTAAAACCTGTTACTTTGGGTCAAGCTTCTCGTATTAGCGGTTTGTCACCGAGTGATGTTTCCGTATTATTAATTTATTTAGCAAAATAGTTTCACGTGGAACATTTGAATTATAGAAATTGTCCGGTTTGTGACGCAGAAAAGAATGAATTGTTTTTAACAGTTCCAGATCACATGATTACCAAAGAAACCTTTCAGGTGGTTCGTTGTAGTTCTTGCGGTTTTCACTTTACAAACCCGATACCACAAGAAAATGAAATCGGTAGATACTATAAAAGTGAGGAATACATCTCGCACTCTTCCAATAACCGTGGAATTGTAAATAAAGCCTATAATGTTGTGCGCAACATTACTCTTAAAAGGAAAGTGAAACTCATTTCTCGACTGTCAAATGGAAAGCAATTGTTAGATGTTGGTGCGGGTACTGGACATTTTTTAAATTCTTGTAAAAATGCTGATTGGGACGTTCAAGGTTTAGAGCCTGATCAAGACGCGCGAGAATTTGCAAAAGGTAATTTTGATTTGCATTTAGATCCAATCTCTGATTTATATAAAATCAAAGATCATTCAAAGGATGTTATTACCATGTGGCATGTATTAGAACATGTTTATAATTTGAAAAGTGATGTGTCAGAATTGGTTCGTATTTTAAAGCAAGATGGCGTTTTAATTATAGCGGTACCAAACATGTCTTCTAAAGATGCGAAACATTATCAAGAGCACTGGGCTGCTTTCGATGTACCTCGACATTTATATCACTTCCAAAAAGAATCGATTATTCAGTTGATGGATCAATTTGATTTAAGTTGCGATGAAGTTTTGCCGATGAGATTTGACTCTTATTATGTCAGCATGCTTTCTGAAAAATATAAACAAGGAAATTTACTCTCAGGAGTCTTTAATGGGCTAAAATCAAATTTAGCCGCGAATTCAGGTGGTTTTAGCTCTCAAATTTATGTTTTTAGGAAGAAAGAAGCGATTTAAGACGGTTTTGTAGTGTCTGGGTTGCAATCTATAGTGCTGGGTTGAGTTATGCGATGTAATGATGTGAAATTTTTAACAGAAACGGGAGTTTTTTACAATTTGGAGTTGATTTCGACTTCCACAATCAAGGGAGCTCTCATTCTTTAAATTTATTTTGTTTTAGTCAACGGGTTTTTCATTCTCGGAATCTAATTTGTTTCGATCACGGAATTCTCATTAGCCGAATTTATTTCGTTTCAATCGACCAATCTTCATGAGTGGAACCTTTTTAGAATCTATCAGTTTGATACATCTCGCTAGAACCGAAAAGGTCAAGGTTTTTCAATTAATAAAAATAGCGGGAGTCGATACCTACATTTCATTAGTTGTTAAATTTCTTAATTCTATTTGAGATTATACGGGCAAGTAAGAATTTCTAAAAATAAAAAGAAACAAGGGCGTGTGAGCGATATTCGACCTTCAAATTTATTTTAGTGAGTACGATGATTTCGCACGATTTTTAAGCCCCCCTCCTATTCATCCATCGATTTCCCCGCTGATTTCGAGGTCAAAACTGCGGGGAAATTGTTTAAAACGGATCAACCCAATCGTTGTTTTCTTTAATTAACTCGATTAATGCGTCTACTGCTTCTGCTTCCGGAACATTTTTGCGAACGATTGTTTTTTCTTTGTACAAATGTATTTTTCCAATACCCGTCCCAACATAGCCGTAATTTGCATCAGCCATTTCTCCTGGACCGTTTACGATACAACCCATGATTCCAATCTTTAATCCTTTTAAGTGCGAAGTTTTACTTCTGATTTTAGCAGTGGTTTCTTGTAGGTCAAACAAGGTTCTTCCGCAGGAAGGGCACGAAATGTATTCTGTTTTAGAGATTCGCGTTCTAGTGGCCTGTAAGATACCGAATGACATGGAGTTTACTTCCACGGTCGGTAACACACTCGAGATCCAGATACCGTCACCAAAACCATCTAAAAACTGATTGCCTGCATCGCTTGAAACGTTCAGTTGCACGGTTTCTAAATCTTTCTCTTGCGTATCATACTTCAGAATCACGGGATTGTGAATGTGATCAAGTTCCAAGTGAGTTCTGGCGTAACGATACCATTGTGTTTTGTTGCTGTACCTTGTATTTAGAACCAAAATCGCATTGGGATGTTGTTTTATTTGTTTTAAGTCGAGTTCATCAGCTTGATATTCAATAAAATAAATATCTCCAAGCTCCTGTTCATCAGCTAGTTGATTGTTGTGGAGATATGGAAATGTGTGTTTCTTGTTGCGGTAGTTTTGAGTCCATTTTTCATAATTGAAAACTGCTCCCAGCGTTCCTGCTATTTCAAAGTCTAAATCATTGTCTCCTAAGAACACGTAATCAGCTGCTAAATCTTGCAAAGTCCACTTGTCTAAACTAATAGAATAGTTGTAACCGAAGCCATAAAAGTTGATGGGTTGAATCTCTTTCTTAGTGGATAAATCCGCAAATACAACCGGTACACTCTTTCCTCCCACATTGTTTATCTGTCTGCTTTCTCGACGCTCCTGTACAAAGGGATTGTATTGGATTTTTAGATTAGTTTCAATTGGTTTTAAATTTGTAGTTGAACTAAACTTTTCTATTAGCTTTCTGGCTACAGGTATCTCGAATTCAGGGTCTTCGGTTAAGGACACGCGAATGGTATCACCCAGCCCATCCTCAAGTAAAGCTCCAATTCCAACTGCTGATTTAATGCGTCCATCTTCGCCGTCACCAGCTTCTGTTACCCCTAAGTGGAGCGGGTAATTCATACCTTCTTTTTCCATGGTATGAACCAATAAACGGTACGCTTGTACCATGACCAAGGTGTTACTTGCTTTCATGGAGATAACGAGGTCGTTAAAATCCATTTGCTTGCAAATTCGCAAGAATTCCATCGCGGATTCAACCATTCCTTTTGGGGTATCGCCAAAGCGACTTAAGATCCGGTCGGAGAGCGAACCGTGGTTGGTTCCAATCCGCATCGCAGTATGATTCGCTTTGCAAATCTCAACCAAAGGTCTAAACTTCTTTTCAATACGTACCAATTCAGCTTGATAGCCCTCGTCGGTAAAATCAAATTCTTCGAACTTCTTCTTGTCGGCGTAGTTTCCCGGGTTCACACGTACTTTTTCAATCAACTTGGCGGCAACTTCAGCCGCGTTTGGTGTAAAGTGAATATCAGCTACAAGCGGAGCATCGTAACCCATTTCATTCAATTTTGCTTTGATGAGACCCATGTTTTTAGCTTCCTTGATACTCGGTGCCGTCAGACGAACCAATTCACAGCCAGCTTCGATCATACGAACGGATTGATCTATTGACTTTTCAGTATCCATCGTGTCCGTAGTTGTCATCGACTGAATGCGAATAGGTTGTACTCCTCCCATTTTTATTTTACCAACAGTTATTTCTCTGGTAGGGTATCTTTTTCGGTTGAATAAATCAAGACAATATTGGTTCAATTCAGAATCCATGTATTTTGAAGTTTAAAAATTGTATTACAAAATTAAGCTTATTATCGAATGATATTCGAACAAGGTATCCAATTTAGTTTACTTATATTTGTTAACTCAAGTTTTGGCACCCATGAATTTAGATTCGATAGTAGGTTTTTGTACTGGATTGAAAGGAACAACGCATGATTTTCCTTTTGATGAAACCACGATGGCGTTTCGTGTTCAGAATAAAATTTACGCCTTGATGAATGTTGAGAAATCTACACACATCAACTTGAAATGTGACCCTGAAAAAGCAATTGAATTGCGCGAACGTTATCCGGCAATTGTCCCAGGGTTTCACATGAACAAAAAGCATTGGAATACAGTTGGATTGGATGCAGATTTGGACGATTCTTTGGTCCGTGAACTAATCCGTGATTCTTATGAGTTAATTGTCAAATCATTACCTAAAAAACTTCAACATGAGCTTCAGGTTCGATAAATTTATTTGGTCTGTTCGAATTGCAAAAACTCGTTCTCAAGCGGCTGAATTGATCTCTAAAGGAAAAGTAAAACTAAACCAACAACAAGTAAAGCCAGCTCGTGAAACGAAAGTTGGTGATGTGGTCTATGTGTATAAGAACACGGCAGTTTTTACTTACAAGGTGATTGATCTTTTGGATAAACGTGTGGGTGCAAAATTGGTGGAGAACTATATTTTAGACACCACGCCGGAGACAGAAATCGAAAAATATAAAACCTATCAATTAGCGCAAAGCAGTTATCGTCAATATGGGACGGGTCGACCAAATAAACACGACCTGAGCAAGATAGAAGATTTTTTGGGTTGGGACGACGAGGATGAAGACGAAGAATTTTAAAGATTCAATTCGTTTTTCGTACCTACACTTTTTCTAGTTCTTGATGGTTGGGAACTTGGCTGGTGTCCATAGTAAAATTAGCAAGGTGATGATTGCCACAATGGTCATACCTGCATATACTAAATGAGTAGCGTCGAAAAAGGCTTCCCTCAAAAACAGACTCAATTCAACACTGGTACTTTTGGATTGCATTACATCCACCAATTGATTTACAGCGGGAAGTTCAGTCTCTAATTGCAGAGAGGCCGTATTGAGTTTGGTCTCGATTCCAACGTTAAAGATCACTGCAAAGATTGCCGCGCCTAAGCTTTGTCCGAAATACCTTGAAAACATGTGTGCACCAGTCACAACGCCGCGCTGCTCGTAACGAACGGTAGATTGCACTCCCACCAATAAAGGTGTTGAAATCAGCCCAAAACCTGCTCCCATCATCATTTGAATGGTAACCAATTGCCAAACTGGACCAGGAAATGCTACAAATATAAACCCAAAAGTAGCAATCGCGACGATGGAGATGCCTAACAACGCTGTATTTCTAAATCCAATACGAAGGTATAGTTTGCTCGACAAGGTGGATGAGATTGGCCAAGTGATGCTCATGCTGGCAAGAATGAAACCGGCACCAATGGCACCAACACCGGTTACTGATTGGGCGAAAACAGGTAAGTACATGTTTGGAGCCATCAAAATAACGCCCATTCCTATGGTTGCTAAGTTGGCACCCAATAAAACACGTTTTTTCCAAACCCAAATGGGTAAAATGGGTTCTTCTGCTTTGCGTTGAATGCGCATGGAAAGGTACACGAGAAGTATACTTGATATTAAAAATGCCAAGGAAGTAAAGGAAACCCACGGCCAAGAACGACCCGTTTGTAACAAACCAAACATGATTACAGTTCCCGCAACCAACATCGTGACGGCACCGCCCCAATCTATTTTCGGTTTTTTGACTGGTTTTTTCTCATGTAAAAACTTGATGATGATCAAAATAGATAAGATTCCAAAAGGAATGTTTATGAAAAAAATCCATTGCCATGAAGCGTAATCGGCAAGTGCGCCACCGAGAGCAGGTCCTAAGATTGCTGAAATTCCCCAAACACTCGAAAGCCAACCTTGAATTTTCCCGCGTTCCTCGATGGTGTAAATGTCGCCGGCGATGGTGTTGATGGTGGCCATGATTGCACCCGCTCCTATTGCTTGAACTCCTCTAAAAACAATCAATGAATGCATGTTCCACGCGAAACCACAGGCGGTTGAGCCCATTAAAAAAACAATAATCCCAAAGATAAGAATCGGTTTTCGTCCGTATAAGTCGGCAAGTTTTCCGTAAAGTGGAATGGTAATGGTTTGAACTAAAAGGTAAATCGAGAATAACCAACTGAATAGAGAAAAGCCACCCAAATCGCCAACAATCTGTGGAATCGCCGTTGCCACGATTGTGCTGTCCATTGCCGCGAGCACCATGGTCAACATCAACGCGGTTAAAATCCAATTTCTGCGCAAGTCTGTTCTACCTTCTTTCATTTGATTTAACTGTGAAGATGCAAAGGTATTGTTTTATCAAGAAAGGAAAACCATGGACATACTAAGAGAAAGTTAAAAACACGTCATTTCTCAAAAGCTAAAAAAAGTCAAAGTTCACTCCGTTTTTAGCACTTCTAACTATTTGTATGGTACCTTTATAAAAAGAATAAATCAGCATTTATGTTTGGATTGAAAGGAAAAACCCTCTAGTTTTTTGTCTTAACCACTCTTTTATTAGCGTGCGTAGGTGCATACTTTTTTGTCAGTATTACCAATTTACGTCAAAAAGTAAAAACGCAATTCGAGCCACAGCAACAAATGCGTTTATTGAAGAGTTTGACATTGGATATCAACAATTTAAACAATCAATACTTGAACGATACGCTTCAACTATCCAGTGAATTTATTGATTCCATTATCCAAAAGGTCGAAGAGAACATCGTAGATATTCAGCTAGAAAGTCAAAAGTTCAAGTTTCGAGAGTATGACCATTTGGACACCATTCCATCGCTTTTGCGTGAATTAAAAGAAAAGAACTTCCAATTGAAAGAATTGCGAAATTCCGGTGAAAATGATTTTGTGTTTTCTCTTGAAAAAGTCATTCAGGATGAGTTTAAAAACAAACTGCTTTCAGAAAAAGATTCGATTATTGTAACGAATCAGATTACCTCCTACATTCGTGAAAATCAGATATTTGTTGATATAATGTCGGGTTCGATTCCAGAAAATACAGAACGCAGTTTTTTTCAACGCTTGTTTAAATCCAAAGAAAAGAAAAACCAAGAAAAGCAAACGGATCTGGTGCTAAGGCCGAAAAACCCAATTTTTTTAGATACGATTACCCAAGCCAAAATCGACACGACCAGTGGATTGAATTTCAACAATTCAAACGTGGATTTAATGGCCTTATTTGACAAAATTCAAACGCGAAGAATTCGATATATCAACAACGTCCAGGTAGTTGAAAAAGAGATTTTCGATTTAAATTACAGCATCAATAAAAAAATTGAAAACATTATTAACGATTTCATTCTCCGGCAATACGCATCATACGAAGCGTATTTGGCAGAGCTAAAATCGGAAACCACCAACCAATCTACTGTCTTGTTAATTGCCATTCTTGGGTTTGTGCTTTTTTCAATCGCCTTGATTTTTAGATTCTTTAAAGACATCAACCGCAATCTGGAATATCAAAAATCCTTGAAGTTAAAAGAAGAGCAAGCCCTTCGTCAGTCGGAAGAAAAACAACGTTTTTTAAACACGATGAGCCATGAGATTGTTTTAGCCCCTTAATTAATCGGACGCAATTATAGAAATAATTATATAATTTTGTAAGATGGAAAATCACCATCAGTTCTGCCGACATTATACCAGGCTTTTTTGTATATACTATTGTTTAGTTTCGTGGCCATACTACAACAATTATCCTCATCCAAGCTTTCATTTTTAGCGTGAGAAAAAGAGATACTTTCACCTTTTTTTTCTACAATTTTAGGTAGTCTTCGACGCGGGCGAACTAAATCATCCCAAAAACTCATTTTTGATTTTCTGAACTTGCCTTTTTCAATAATCTTATCAGTATTGATTGATGTCCAAACTCTTTTGTCTCGCACATATTTTAATATAATCGTTTCTGAAGATGGGCACTTTTTAAAAACACTATGCAAATCTATAAAATGCGCTTCAGGACAAGTATCTTTACTAATATATATAATTCTCTCAACTTTATAGATGGTGTCGCGGTGAACCTTTTTAAAATCAATGACTTGTAGAATATCTGAAGTAGGTACATTATCATTAAACTCCTGGCAATAAACCAGGTTATTGAAGAGTATTAATAACGTTGCCGAAAGCAAATTGACTTTCAAAAAACTGAAAATTGACTTTGTTTTGTTGTCGATCATTTTTGATTTCAAATTCATTCGTTCACCACCACAATATACCAAAAATTCCAAATGGGTTTTAACCCATCCCAAAAATCGCCACCTAAAAGTAAATCAAAAAAATTCAAAATCCCCAGTTAAAAAAATAAATTGTCTTGCATTAGCTCATGCTTCAGCCTGAGCCAATGCAAACTCCCAAACCTGAAACCCTTGCACATCTCAACAATTTTGCCTAATTCTGTAATCACCAAACATCACCAAAACCCAAAAAAAACCCCACATGAAACACCACATCGTTTTCCTCACAGGAGCAGGCATGAGTCAAGAAAGCGGGATTTCTACTTTTAGAGATCAAAATGGCTTGTGGGAAAATCACCGCATTGAAGACGTGGCTTCGCCGGAAGGATTTGCTCTAAATCCGCAATTGGTTTTGGATTTTTACAATGCCCGAAGAAAACAACTCGATGAGGTGGAACCCAATGCAGCACATTTTTTAATCGCTAAATTGGAAGAGAAATACAAAGTAACCATCATCACCCAAAACGTAGATGATTTGCACGAGCGAGCAGGTTCCACAAACGTCATCCATTTGCACGGCGAACTCAAAAAAGCACGCAGTTCCAAAAACGAAACCTTGATTTCGGATTATCACCAAGCCATAAAAATCGGAGATTTAGCTTCGGATAACAGTCAATTGCGACCGCACATTGTGTGGTTTGGCGAACAAGTTCCCAACATGGACCTAGCCACAGAAATCATCCAAACAGCAGATTTACTCGTAATTATTGGTTCTTCCATGCAAGTTTATCCAGCCGCTTCACTTTTGCATTGCGTTCCAGTTGATGTGCAAACCGTTTACATCGATCCGAACCCAGATGTTCAAATAGGCAATAATTTGTTGGTGATCAAAGAAAAAGCAAGCGTTGGGATGTTGGAGCTGGTGGAGAAGTATTTACCAGATTGAGATTGACTTTTAATTTCAAGAAGTTTACGGTTGAAAGTTCTATTCTAAGTTTTCTGAAAGTTTGGAATAAAGTGGGGAAACAAAAAGCTACCTAACTGATTTACAATTAAGTAGCCTACTGTTTTGTGACCCCGACAGGATTCAAACCTGTAACCCTCAGAGCCGAAATCTGATGCGCTATTCAGTTGCGCCACGGAGCCATTTGTAAAATAGCGTTCACTATTTCTAGGCCAAAGTTAACATCTAATACCCAAATGAACAACATTTTTTAATTAGTTTCCTAACTTTAGGCTTTAATATACGTTTGACGCTAATAATAAACCAAATTTACCGTTATTTAATTTGGTTAAAAATTATACGAATACATGAAACTGATTTCTTTTCTAACGAGTTTGCTAATTTTCAATTTTGCGTTTTCACAAATCGGGACCGGTCAGTGGCGTTTGCATGTTTCGCCAACAGAAACAGTGGATGTGGCGACTGGAAATGGAGTCGTGATGGCAGCTTATCCTTCTGGAATTCAAGAGTATGATATCGAATCGGGCGAATCTTCATTTTGGACAGAAGTCAATTCACTTTCTGATATTGAAGTCACGGCACTTTTCTTCGATCCCGTTTCAGATGCTTTCTGGGTTGGCTATGCCAATGGAAACATTGATAAAATCAAAAAAAATCGAGTTCAAAATATCCCTGCAATCAAATTAGCTTCCGTTCAGGGAGATAAAAGGGTCAATAAATTTTATGAAAATAATGGATTTATCTATGTTTCATCCGGTTTGGGTATCATAAAAATTAATCCAGTAAAAAATGAGGTTGTTGAAAGCTACTATCCCACCGGAAGCAATGACGCTATTCTAGAAATAGCCATTTTTCAAGATACCATGTACGCCTTGACGGCTTCTCAATTGTTAAAGGGAAGCATGCAAAATCCGGCACTGGCCGATCAAAGTCAATGGATCGTAGACAATCGCGTTGTGGCTCCAGGAACAAATGCTCGATATGAAAACCTGGTGGTTTTTAAAGATGAACTCTATATTTCATATTTGGATAAAGCGTATGGTAAAGATTCTATTTTTCAACTAAATACAACTGGAATGCAGATGGTTGTAGGTGATGTAGACATGGAAATTACCAATTTAAAAGTAATCAATAACAAGCTGTATGTGGTGCAGTTTTCAGGAATACTGACCTTTGAAGACATCCATTTGGCACCGTATATCGTCTATGAATATGCATTTTCACAAGCCAAAAACTTGAGATCTTTAGCGGTAAATAATGGTGTTTTTTACATCGGTGATGCCATACACGGGTTGATTTATTACCGTACAATTTCTGATAACAAAGCACTTTCAATCAGCGGTCCACCCAAAAATAAGTTCTTTTCACTTGGAGGAACCGAAGATAAAATTGCAGTTACAGGCGGTTCGTTGTATGTCGGTGGATTTTCATTTAGTACTGCTGGTAGCTATGTTTTAGAGGATGAAAAATGGTCTTTGTTCGACCCTTTTAATCAAACTGCTTGGCAAGAAAAGTCCGTTTGGGATATTTCGTCCGTTTCCATCAATAAAAACAACCCGAATCAAATTGCTTTGGGTTCTTATAGTCCAACTCCGATTTCGATTGTAACCGATGGTAAACAAGTTGCACAAACTTATGATCCTTCCAACTCCATTTTGGAAGTCTCTTCTTTGGGAAATGGATACACCTTGATTTCCGACGTATTGTACGATGAAAAAGGAAATTTATGGATGGTGAATGGAGAATCCAATAAACCCCTGAAGGTGATCACTGCCGATGGTGCTTGGCATGCTTTTGATTTAGGGACAAATGTAAAAAACAAAAAATCTGGAAAAATCGTCGTAGATTATAACCTGAATAAATGGATTTATTTTCCTTTCACGGGCATGATTGGTTTTAATGACGGTGGAACAATCGGAAATCCAGCAGATGATCAATATCGATTTTTCAACATGGGTTCTTCTTCAGGTGCTCTTCCCTCCAATAACGTAACCGCTCTGGCAGTTGATTTTGATAATAAAGTCTGGATTGGAACCGATCACGGCTTTGCAATTCTGTACAACTCAAACAACGTTTTTAGTGCAGGACCAGGAGAATACAATGCGCAGCGAATCAAACTTGATTTTGAAGGCTTGGTTGAGTACATGCTCGGATACACACACATCACCGACATCGAAGTGGACGGAGGAAACCGAAAATGGATGGGGACTTCTGGAGCAGGAATTTTCTTACTTTCTCCAGACGGAACCGAGATTATCGAGCATTTTACTACGGAAAACAGCAAGTTGATTTCAGATAACATCATCGATATGAAATTCAATCACACCACCGGTGAACTTTTCATCATCACGGACGTCGGAATGGTTTCGTATCGTTCAGATGCTTCGTATGAAGATTCAGAATACAGCAATGTGCTTGTTTTCCCAAATCCAGCACGCCCAGAGTTTGATGGAATGATTACCATCCAAGGAATAAAATACAATTCCGATGTTAAAATCACAGATGTTGCTGGAAACTTGGTTTATAAAACGACTTCCAATGGTGGAACAGCTGTTTGGAATGGGGAAAATATGTTGGGTGAAAAAGTGAAAACAGGTGTTTATTTAATCTGGACGGCCTCCAACGAAGGAAAAGGAAGAAAGGTAGGAAAAGTAACTGTAATTAATTAGCATTGAAAGTCTCAGAACAAGGTTTTTTAATCAATAGGATCAATTATTCTGAGTCCAGTAGTATTGTTCGTTGTTTTACACGCGAACAAGGCTTAAAAGCATTCTTATTTCAAGGTGCCAAAAAGAAAAAGGGATACGTGCTGATGCCGATGGCACCTCTTGAATTTACTTTTTACCAACGCAACGACAGTAAACTTGGGAAGATGACAGACGCGCAATTATTCATCTCGTTTACAGAAATTCCTTTTCATCCGGTTAAATCTGCTTTGGTTTTTTTCATGGCAGAAGTATTGCAGAATGTGTTGCATGAAGATGTTAAAGACTGCCACTTGTTTGATTTCATTGAATCCGAAATGCAGTGGTTAGACCACTCTTCTTTAATTACCAACTACCCCATTTATTGGATGTGTGAGATTTCCAAACACCTTGGATTTTTCCCATTGCTTGGTAAAGGCAACTATTTTGACTTGGAAGAAGGTATTTTTTCTGAATCTAAACCGGTCAATCACCGTTATTTATCAGGAGAAATTGTAATGTTTTTACACGATTTAATTCAATTGGGGAAAAACGAAATGATGGCTTATTCCCTGAATAAAAAGGAGCGAAAAATGATACTGAATGTTTTGTTCGATTATTTTACCTTTCATTTACCGAGTTTCAAAAAGCTGAAAACCATTGAAATAATTGAAGAATCTTGGGGTTAATTTTATTTTTTCGAATTCATAAAAATGGTTGAAAAATCCAATTGTTCCATGGAGTTGGTTTGAAAGTTTCGGACCTTTGCGTTCACCATGCTGATAAAATCATCGTTATAGAGAAGGATAATCGGAAGTTGGTCGACAATCATTTGGTCGCATTTTAAATACAGTTCATTTCTTTTTTCATCGTCTCTTTCAAGCGTTGCTTGGTTCAAAATTTGCGTGTAAATTTCACTGTTTTCTCGGGTGTCAAATGAAAATGATGAACTTGGGTTGTAGGTCCCGAAGATTTCCAAGAAGTTCAAAGGATCGGGATAATCAGCCACCCATGCATTTTTCCAAATAATCGCCCTTCCTGCTTGAATGGCCTTGACCCTGTTTTCTTGATTGTCGATTACTACAGTCAAATCAATGTTTAAATTTTCTTTAATTTGATCTCTAATTCCATAAATCAACTGAAGCGTTGCACCTTCTTCCATTGAATTGGTGTAAATTTCAACCACAGGAAATCCTTCACCGTTCGCGTATCCTGCTTTTACAAGTAATTTTTTAGCCTCTTCAACATTGATGTTATTTCGTTTTATTCTTTCGGATGGATAACCTTCTATCGCAGGAACAAAACCATTGATGATTGGATAACCTTGTCCGTTCAAACTGCTTTTAATTAGTTTGTTTCGATCGATTGCCAAGTTAAATGCCTGACGAACTTCTTTTTGATTGAAGGGTTTGGTGTGGTTGGTCAAACCGAGAAAATTGACACTTAAGCTCTTTTTAGAATAGAGTTTGTGTTTCACATTTTTTCCCGCTTGGGCCTCTTCCAAAGTACCAATGGTATTTTCAATTTCATTGGCTGGTATGTCTAAAATTAAATCAATTTTTTCGGATTTAAAGTCATCCAGTTCCTGTTTTTTGTTTTTTGAATATTGAACTGAAATCAAGTCTAAATACGGCAAACGATTTCCAAAACCGTCTTTTTTCCAGTATTTATTATTTCGTTCCAGTTCGATTTTGTCGTTTGTCCAATTTTTAACTTTAAAAGCTCCCGTTCCAACTGGATGTTTTTCAATATTGTGTCCATATTTTTGATAAGCTTCTTTAGGGAAAACACCCAAACTGGAGTGGGTTAATATTTTCTCGAAGTCACCAAAAGGTGAATTTAAGGTAATTGAAATGGTATTTTTATCGATTACTCTAATCCCCGAAACAGAATGGTTTCCCAAGGAAGATTTGGTGTTTTTTTGAAAGGACTCAGCACCCTCAATGATTTTTTCAAACAAATGGCGCACTTTGTTTTCCGGCAATCCACTGCAGGCAAAGTCCAATGAAAACTTAATATCCTCCGCATTCATCAATCTGCCTACTCCGTTTACAAAACAGGCATCATCCTGAAAATATACATTTTTTCGAAGTTTGAATGTATAGGTTCTACCAGAGTTATCAACGCTATAACTTTCACACAATAAAGGTTTTATCTGTTCCCCTTCCGAGTTGAATTTAAGCAGTGTTTCAAAGACTTGATTGCTCAATCGTTGTTGATACACACTTTCGATAGAAAGCGGGAATAGGGAATTTATTTTTTCTGAAAAGAGTATGTTTATGGTTCCTCCGTAGATGGGTCCACCGACAGCAATTTGTTTCTCGGTATCTTCGCTGGTGCAGGATAACACAATTAAAAACAAACCAAATAATGCGGTGATTTTCTTCATAGTATTTTTTAAAGATATTAATTTTATTTAAACCTTCCCATATTATCTGACTTATTGAACTTGATAACCAATCTTTCCTCTGACTCTTTGAATTACTGCATGAGAAACTGCTTGTGCTTTTTTAGCCCCTGCCAACAACACTTCTTCAATTTTTTCAGGATTTTCGATGTAATCTTGATAGATTTCACGTTCTGTTTTAAAATTGGTCAAGATTAAATTTAACAATTCCATTTTCGCATGTCCGTAACCATAACCGCCAGCAAGATAATTTTGTCGCATGGTCGCTTCTTGTTCGGCGTTGCATAATAACTGATAAAGTCCAAAGACGTGACAGGTATCCGGATCTTTTACATCTTCCAAACCTTTGGAATCCGATTGAATCGAAAGTACTTGTTTCTTTAACTCCTTTTCGGGTAAAAAGATATTGATGAAATTGTTGCGAGATTTACTCATTTTATGACCGTCTGTGCCTGGAATCAGCTTGGTTTCTGTTTGAAGTTTATCTTGCGGCAATACAAAGGTTTCACCCATTTGGTGATTGAATCGAGAAGCCACGTCGCGCGTGATTTCCAAATGTTGAAGTTGGTCTTTCCCAACCGGAACATATTCTGCATCGTACGCTAATATATCTGCAGCCATCAACATCGGATAGGTAAATAGGCCCGCATTCACATCGTCCAATCGATCGGCTTTGTCTTTGAATCCGTGTGCCAATGTCAAACGTTGAAATGGGAAGTAGCACGATAAATACCAACTTAACTCGGCAACTTGTGGCACATCACTTTGACGGTAAAAGACGGTTTTTTCAGGGTTTAAACCAAATGCCAACCAAGCAGCAGCAACAGATTGCGTGTTTGAGATTAACTCAGCCTTATCTTTGATTTGTGTCAAGGAGTGCAAATCTGCAATGAATAAAAACGATTCGTTGTTGGGATCGTTTGCCAACTCGATTGCAGGTCTAATTGCCCCTAATAGATTTCCTAAATGAGGTGTTCCTGTGCTTTGAATTCCTGTTAATATACGTGCCATGGTTGTTTTTTATTTCTACAAATTTAAAGAATTTGTAGCAACTCGAACAAGGATGTTGATTCTCCTTGCAAATTTGTTCTATTTTTGTTCTGTGAAATTATTGCGAGGTGTTTTAGGACTGGTATTTAAGATTTACATTGGAATCGTGTTTCTGATTACTTTGTTGATTTTTTACATTCCAATTGCCGTGCTATTGACACGAAAATCTTGGAAAAAACGGGCCTTTAAAGTCCATGTAGTTTGGGGTTATGCATTTGCGATTTTGTGCTTGTACTTTTTCAAATTCAAAAAGAAATCCAAACTTCCAAAAGCGCCATACATCATCATTGCCAATCATGCATCGTATTTGGATATTTTCATGATGTATTCTATTCTACCTCAAAATCCGTTTTTATTTATGGGTAAAGCGGAGATTTTGAAATATCCGTTGATGAAAACCTTGTTTAAGCATTTAAACATTCCCGTTCATCGAGATAGTCAAATCAAATCAGCGAAAGCTTTCATCACTGCAAAAAGAGCCCTGCAAGAAGGTTGGTCGATTGTCATCTTTCCAGAAGGGAAAATTCCGGATGACAATTCTCCGCAAATGATTCCGTTTCGAGAAGGCGCTTTTAAATTGGCAAAATCTGCGAAAGTGCCACTTTTGCCCTTGACGTTTACAAATAACTATTATCTTTTTTCAGATCCCGAAAATATCCTGGGGCCTGCAAGACCTGGAATTTCACATGTGTACATGCACGATTATATTCCGGTAAGTACCATTGAAGAACGAACTGAAAAAGAACTTTCTGATTTGGCTTTTCAAATCATCAACCAACCACTTGTTGCTACTCAAAAGTAAATCTTTATCTTTGCAACTCAATCAAGAAACTCATGGATATATCAGACGAAATAATAGACCACATTGCGCATTTGTCAAGACTTCAATTTGAAGGAGAAGATAAAGTGGCGATTAAACATGACATGTCACGCATCATCAATTTCATGGCCAAATTGGAAGAGGTGAATACAGACCATGTAGAACCTTTGATTTTCATGTCTGAAGAGGTGAACGTATTGCGTGATGACGTGGCTGTTGTTTCTGTTTCTCAAGCTGAAGCTTTAAAAAATGGACCCAAAACCGATTCTGACTATTTCAGAATTCCAAAGGTTTTAGATAAATAAACCTTTTTTTCAGCGAACATTCCTTTCTGGATTTACGGTTCAAATCCATGGTTTTTAACAAATAAAGTGAAATTTCATCCGGTTTGCTGATTTTTAAGAGTTGATTTTGTATATTTTTGATACGAGTTTTCTTGATTTAAAAATTTTCTATGATTGCTATTGGCATTATTATTTTATTTACCCTTGCTATTAGTCTCTACGATTATTTCACGTCCAAAGATTCAAAACGACTCAGTGAACAGGTTGCCAAATCGAAGAAGTTCAAATATGGCGCTTATTTTCTACAAAATTCGTACAACCTCATTCTGACCTCCATTTTAATTGTTTTCGTTTCTATTCTAGCTCTATTTGTTGGAATTGACCGTGGATTTGGTTCAAATCAGATCCAACCTGATCTTCCGATAAGCGATACTTTCCAGTTGACTTTGAACGCACCACCGCTCGAGGAAATGGAAACGTTGCCTGCAGACTACAAGTTGAGTGGGAGTGATGGCGCTGGTCAAAAACGAGAGGAACGACCGCAACAAGACGAAGTGGAGGAAAGCAGCAAGCACAAACAAAATGAAGGAAATGAGCCGGCTGCCAAGCCTAAGAAGTTGAACTCGGGCGCACAAGGTGTGTTGGACTTTGAAAAACAACTTTTCGAGGAAGCAAAAGGAAATGCTGAACGTGAAAAGATTCGGCAAGAAGCGGAGGAGAATCGAAAGAAACGGGAAGAAAAGAAACGACAGGCACAGGCACAATCGGATGCACAGAAAGCCAATTCCGGCGGATCTACACCTTCCAAAGGAAAAACCATGGTGAACTATGTATTGGATGGAAGAACACCACACAACAACGACATTTGGCACATTCGAAATCCCGGTTATACCTGTGGACAAGGCATGTCGGGTGAAGTAATTGTTAAGATTCGAGTGAACACAAATGGAAACGTAGTTTATGCGAAAGTAATGAACGATGTTTCGCGCTTGAATCCGTGTTTAATTGAACAAGCCGAGGCCTACGCCAAGAAATCCAGGTTTAGTCCTTCTGCGGTCGATAATCAAGAAGGAACGATTACCTATCGATTTGTTCCTTGAAATTTATTGCGTTTTAATTCCCCAATCACGCTAAAAACAAAATCACCTGATTCGTCTTAGTGACCAGACTGAACTTATCCGCATAAAAAAAGGACAACCGATGTCGATTGTCCCTTCATTAATGATTTATTTATTTATTGTTATTTCAAAGTCTTATTCAGGACGAGGTATCCCGCCACTCCGGCAATAATCGAAGCTACAAAAATTCCCACCTTCGCCTGAACCATGTACTCTTCGTGCGTGAATGCGAGTGAAGTAATGAACAAAGACATGGTAAATCCAATTCCTGCGAGTAAGCTCAAACCGAATAAATTTTTCAAGTTCATTCCTGTTGGCCAAGGCGCCACTTTTAATTTAATGAGTAAAAGTGTAAATCCAACCACCCCAACTATTTTACCAATTAGTAATCCCAAACCGACGCCCAGCACAATGTTCGTACTAAACAGCATGTCTACATCAATATCCAAAGAGATTCCGGCATTTGCCAAGGCGAAAATTGGAATCACGATAAAAGTCACCAATGGGTGCATCACATGCTCCAAACGCTGAAGTGGTGGAATGGCTGCATTGGTGTCTTTTTTAATGTCTTCTAAAATATGCAATTGATCTTCGGTCACAGTAGGAATTAAATCGTTGGGGTCACTTGCTTTAAAGCTCGTAAGGTAGGCTTGAATTTGTCGAATGTATTTATTCTCCTTGATCTTCACGTCGGCGGGTATGGTAAAGGCGGCGAGCACAGCTGCGATCGTTGCGTGAACTCCTGAAAGTAGAAACGCAGTCCAAAGTCCTAAAATACCAAAGATGGCATAAAACAAGATACTCCGAACTCCTAGTTTATTCCCAGCATACATCACCAAAACAAAGCTCAAACCAATGGCCAAACTCATTAAGGAAATATCGGATGTGTAGAAAAATGCGATGACCATTACCGCACCTAAGTCATCCACAATTGCCAAAGCGGTTAAGAAGATTTTCAAGGAAAGTGGAACCTTTTTACCAAGTAAGAAGAGAACTCCCAATGCAAAAGCGATGTCTGTTGCCATTGGAATTCCCCATCCGTGGTGAACTTCCCCCGAAGAGTTGAACGCTAAATATACCAAGGCTGGGACGGCCATTCCTCCAATCGCTGCTCCAATAGGAAGCATTGCTTTTCGAGGATTGGATAATTCTCCACCAACGATTTCTCTTTTCAATTCCAAACCAACTACGAAAAAGAAAATGGACATCAAACCGTCGTTAATCCAATGGTGAATGCTGTAGTTTAAAAACGTTTTACCATCGAAGATAAAACCTAATTCATGTTTGAAAAAATTAAAATAATGTTCTGAAACTCCTGAGTTTGCTAAAACCATTGCCAATATGACACTGATTCCAAGCACAATTCCGCCAGATTTTTCTTGACCAATAAAGCGTTGTAGAGGATGTGTTAGTTTTTCAATCGGTGATTTCTTTTCTGAATCCATGGATGTAGAATTAAATGTTTTAAGGGATTGTTGTTTTCTCATTATTGAGTCCCCATATTTAAAAGCCACTAAGATACTTTTTTTGAGGTAGAATTTTGAGAAATTCACTAAAATTTAATAGTTTTTTAATGTGAAAAAGAGGTTTGGACAAAATGAAAATGGTCCGGCGCTGCAAACCAAATAAATCAATTTTGCATCTTCTTTTCATTGAAATATTCATTGTAGCATTTCAACCCGCTCTTTTTTAAAGCGATAAATCGGGAGTTGAATCAAAAGTCACCCTTGAAATAACTATCGACATCGATCCGGTTTTCCAGACCAAAGTGTTGAATAAGCACTACTTTATAAGTAGAAGTGAATCGGCTGATAGCTCATTCTGTTTTTTTCGAGTGCCATCGAGACAGCATAATATTTCTCATTCTTTTCAGGATACTTCACTTAAAAATTCATCGATTTCACTTTAATAAATAACTCCTTCAGCAAACTAAATTTTTTTATTTATCTTTCACACTTCTAATAACTTCTACGCATGAAAGCAATTTCCTTTTTATTGACTTTTATAGTCCATCTTTTGACTTTTTCTCAAGTTTATTTGGGTAAAAATGAACCTCAAGCACAAGCAGAGATTCAAGCCAAAGCTGCGAATTGTACGCCGCCGAGTGCTTCCGTTTTCCTCCAAACCAATAATGTTCGAGCGTTGATCCATACCGCCGGAAACTTATGGCAAGTTCCAGGACAAAATTTCTCGCAATATGAAGTGCCAAAAAACTCAGGAATCATGGCGCTTTTTACCGGTGCACTTTGGTTGGGTGGAACGGATGTGAATGGACAGTTGAAATTGGCAGCGCTTCGGTATCGCAGTGGTCAAGATTATTGGACAGGTCCGTTGACTAGCATCTCGGCAACGGTTGATTACGATGTGTGTGAACAATATGACAAACATTTTGCAACAACGCAAGACATGGTTCGCGAGTTCGATGCTTGGTATGAAGCAGGGATTTATGATCAAGTGAACGGAACCAATACGCAGAGTACCAATTTTCCGGGTTATGCTGTTCCAAAAAACATCCAAGAATGGCCCGCACACGGAGACATTACCAGAGGTCAAGACTATTATTTAGCCCCGTTTTACGACCGAGATGGCGATGGTGTTTACGATTGGGAAGCCGGTGACTATCCGTGGTATGACATTAAAAAAGACAAAGCGTGTCAGGTAGATCGAGATGTGCACTTGTACGGCGATGAAAATTTTTGGTGGATCATGAACGACAAAGGAAATATTCACTCTGAAACGGGGTCAGACCCAATCGGAATGGAAATTAGAGCACAATCGTTTTCTTTTTCCACCAACGATGAGGTCAACAACATGACGTTTTACAATTACGAATTAATCAACCGTGGAAGTCAAACTCTTTACGATACTTATTTTGGATTTTTTACCGACGTCGCACTCGGAGATCCGTTTGATGATTATGTGGGTTGTGATGTAAATCGCGGTTTGGCTTATTCCTACAATGGCGATGCCTATGATGGCGACAATGCTGGTTTTAAAGGATATGGAAGTCAACCAGCTGCCATTGGTGTTGACTTTTTTGAAGGGCCGTATCAAGACAACGATGGGATCGATAATGAATATGGAATCGGACCCGGAATGGCCTTGAATGGAGTGGGTTATGGCGACGGAATTGTCGATAACGAGCGATTTGGCATGCGCCGTTTTCTGTATTATGTCAATACAGGCGGTGGCGGAAATCAAAATCAAACGGATCCAATCAAAGGACTGGATTATTACAATTATATGCGTGGTTTTTGGAAAGATGGAACGCCGTTTTATTATGGTGGAACCGGACATATTTCGAGTTCTGGCGCGGATCCTTCGGTACAATGTGACTTCATGTTTCCGGGGGATACGGATCCGTTGGGCTGGGGAACTGGCGGAGCGCCTCAACCTTCTTGGACGGAAGAATCTGCAGGAAATCAACCGTATGATAGAAGATTCGTTCAGTCTGCAGGACCATTCGTGTTAAAGCCAGGTGCCGTAAATAACATCACCGTTGGTGTGGTTTGGGCAAGAGCAGCTGGTGGTGGACCATTTGCATCTGTGGAAGTTTTGCGCCGTGCGGATGACAAAGCGCAGGCCTTATTCGACAATTGTTTCAAGGTTTTAGACGGACCGTATGCACCCGATTTAAAGATTCAGGAGTTGGAAAATGAATTAATTTTGATGATTTCAAATCCAGTCAATTCGAACAATGCCAACGAAAATTACACGGAATTAGATCCGTTTATCATTCCGCTAGACTCTACAACTGATCGTTTTTATCGTTTTCAAGGTTATCAGATTTATCAAGCTGCCAATTCTTCGATTTCAGCTTCTGATATTGGTGATATTTCAAAAGCTAGGTTGGTGGCACAATGCGATATCAAAGATGGGATTTCAACCTTAATCAATTATGAATTAGACCAAGAATTGGGAATTTCTATTCCAACTTTGAAGGTTAAGGGTGAAAACAAAGGCATTAGGCATACATTCAAAATCACCGAAGATCAATTCGCGAGCGGAAATAGAACCTTGGTAAACTTCAAACGCTATTATTATCTCGCCGTGGCGTATGCACACAACTCCTATAAAAATTACGATCCAAACGATCCGACCGCATTGGATGGACAACAAAAAACATTTTTATCAAGCAGAAAGGCGACCATCGGAGAAATAAAAACATTGGAAGCCATTCCGCACCATCCGTCGCCAGAAGCTGGTGGAACCATTCAAGCAATTGGGTACGGTTCAACGCCACAAATTACGCGTTTGGATGGAATTGGAAATGGAAATCGTTGGATGGAGTTGACGAAATCGAGTTTGTCAAACATCTTGAATAACGGTAAAATGGCCAATCCAACTTATGAATATGGTGCTGGTCCGTTGAACGTGAAAGTGGTCGATCCATTGAATTTAGTTGGTGGTTATTTCGAATGTAAATTCAGAGATTATTCCTATCCGCCAAATAGCAAAGAATACATCAATTACTTGGCTTCCGATACTGCTTCTTGGACAATTTACAGATATGATCAAGAGGGCGGGAATTTGATGGACTCGGTGCGTTCTGAGCGCAGTATCCAATTCCAGAATGAACAAACCATTCCTCAATGGGGAATATCGGTCGAGATTTTTCAAAAACTTTATCATTTGTCCAACGAATCAGAAAATAAACCGGGAATTGCTTCCATTGAAGCACAGCGTTATACGGCTCCAATCGGTTCTTCCGTCACTTTTGCTGATTCTTCCAAACGTTGGCTAACTTTCGTAAAAGATGATTCACAGTATTTCCCAAGTAATTGGATTTTATCTGGAACTTATAAAGCGGAAGGAATTGACACCATTTCATCCACTCCTTTGTATCGTTCTCCGTATTTATACAATTCTGAATACAACAAAGATGTGAACGATAACTACACCAAATTGGTGGAGGGAGGAATGGCTCCGCATGGTTTGGTTGGATACAAAGCTGAATTTATGCCTTTGGCTTATCCAATTGGTGTAGGCGGATTTAATACTGGAGATGCAACTTCAATTCGTTCCAATCATGGAATTTCAAAAGAGTCAAGTGTCAATATTGTCATCACTTCAGATAAGTCGCTGTGGACGCGATGTGCCGTGATTGAATTGGGAAGAGAACCTTTGTTGAATATTGGTGGTGCAAAACCGGGAACCTTGCGAAAAAGTCCGAGTATCGATAAAAGTGGAAATCCAATTGCGGGAAGCACTGGAATGAGCTGGTTTCCAGGTTATGCGATTGACGTTGAAACCGGTGTTCGTTTGCAAATGGCGTTTGGAGAAAACTCGTTTTTAGGAAGCGACAACGGTTCTGACATGGTTTGGAATCCAACTAGCCGTTTGACAGATAATTCAGGACGACCAATCATGGGTGGTCAACATCCGATTTATGTTTTTGGATATAAAATTGGGAACTATAATTACGCTTCTGATTGTCCAGAATACACCGAGAATAACAATTGGGTGTACGATCAATTGGCAATCGCAAATCAAGCGAGTTTCAAAAAAGTTTACAACGCGTTGAGTTGGGTTGTGAATCCACTTTTACAAACCGGTAGAGAGTTGTTATCAACTGATGTCACGATCAAGGTTCGCATCAACAAAGAGTACAGCGAATATTCGGCAACCGGTCGAAACGGTGGAAAACCAATGTACTCTTGGAACATGGATGATATTCGAACACAAACAGGAAGCAAAGACCGTTTGGCTGAATCGTTGAAAATGATCAACGTGGTGCCCAATCCATATTATGCATTCTCGGCGTATGAAAACAGTCGTTTGGATTCGCGTGTAAAAATCACCAACTTGCCCGAGAAATGCACCATTAAAATCTACAATGTTGCTGGAAAACTGGTTAAAACCATTAAGAAAGACAATGCGCTGACCTTCGAAGATTGGACCTTGAAAAATGAGGCTAATATTCCGGTCAGTAGCGGTGTTTATTTGATTCATGTCGATGTCCCGGATGTCGGAGAAACGGTGGTGAAATTGTTTATTGGTGTTCGCGCGGCGGATATGCAAAATATTTAGCGGCAAAAATGGAATTCAAATTAATTCTTAGAAGATGAGAATACTGATTTTGTTGTGCGTGATTTTAAATTCTATTTCTAGCTTTGGTCAAGAGGTTAAACACACCATCGGATTCGTTCCGGCTAGCATTTGCTTCAACAAAAATTTCTCTTATTCGCATGGTATTAGCTACCATGTTCAATTCAACAAGAACTTCATTTTTGCTGGAATGGAAGGAACGCTTTTCAATTATTTGGATGGAAATAGGAGAAACAATGACAACAGCAAACTCATTCCGCTTTTGAATGAAAGTAGATTTTTATATGGAAGAGAAATTGTAAACAAAGAGAAAACAAGACACGTAAACCAGTTGAAAGCGCAAGTCGGCTATCATTATTTCCAGCATGGTACCGATCAGTTTTACGATTATTGGCACATTGATTCGATTCCCAGCAATGGAGTAAAAGGCATTAGTGGTTTTCAAACGCATTCTGCTTCTTTGGGAATTTATTGGTCCACAACTCGTTATAAGAAAGATGATGTAGATAAAGAAAATCCGAAAGCTCGGTTTGTTTTTGAGTTTAATTATCTGTTGGGATTGGGTATTCACTTAAAAGGTTTTAATGAATATGCTGGCTATCAAGAAAGCACACCAATCAAAAACACGTATGGAATGCATCGAAATGGGATGCGATTTTCATTTCAAAACACTTTTTTCCTATCCAATCGACTAAATCTCTTCATCCAATATGATTTATTAGTTCCACCCTATATTAAGTATGAAGCGGATCCGAAAATGTATCTTTTGAGAGGAGGCGAATCGATATTGCCTTTTTTTCAAAGTTTAAAATTGGGAATGCACTTTTCCTTTTAAACGAACTGTATTATTTTATTTTCAATGGTTTAAAATGAATTGATAAGACGATTCAAGAAGTTGGAAACATGCATGTTAAATTGTTTTGGTTGCTCCAGATTCGAAACGTGTCCTGCTTGTTCAATAATTTTCAATTCCGCACCTTGAATTTGTTCTTGCATCGCTTTGGATTTTGCGACCGGTGTTATCTGATCTTCATCTCCACAAATAATTAAGGTTGGAATGCGAATGTTCTTCAATCCACTGCAGGTTTCAGAACGGGTTGCCAAAGCCTCTAATCCCGAGGTGATTACTTTTTTGGTATTGCCAATAACCACATTCCGAAGATCCTCTACTACTTCATTTTTATCGATGAATGAGTTGGGATGAAAAACACCTTTTATAAAACTTTCATTAAATGCTGCGGGACCAGCTGAGTTTATTTCTTCTATCGTTGCATATCGTTTCGCTCTTCCTTCAGGAGTGTCCGCGTTGCATTGCGTATCACATAAAATCAATGCTTTAAAGCGTTCCGGGAATTTCTGAACTACGTTGAGCGCCACATAACCGCCCATAGACAATCCACAAACGATGGCTTTTGGTATGTTCAATTTATCCATAAATGCGATTAAGTCTAAGCCAAGTAAATCCATACTTAAAACAGTCTTCTCATCGGTCGATTGACCGAATCCACGAAAGTCGATCGCGATTAAACGAAACTTTGACTTTAAATCATCCAATTGCGATTTCCACATGGACTTATCGAAAGGAAAGCCGTGAAGAAAGATAATTGGAATCGTTCCTTCACCCACATCGTGATAGGATACGCTCAAGCTATTGATTTTGGTTAATAAGTTTTGATAGGCGTTTTTGTGTTCCATGACTGTTACATCAATAAAGGGCATGTTCAACGCATTTTCCCATTGAATGTTTTCGATGCCATTTAATTTGTAGTTCCGTACAATGTTTTGCAGGGAATCGTATTGAGCCGTTAAAATTTCCAGGGTGATTGTCGGGTGCTCCTGATATGGAATTGTAACCGTATTGTCATTTAAAAACTGAAGTAATTTAGGATGTTTATCTCGAATATCCGTGGTTATTTGCAAGATCATTTCGTTTAATTCCAATTCCGTTCTCATAATTTAGGGTTTGTTTTGCAGCGTTAAATACTTTAATCTCTAAAGAGTGGTTAAAGTACTTCATTCTGAATTATAAGCACTAATATGTTGACTTAATTAATGTTAACTAAAATACGATTTTTAAAATTAGAAGGTTGATTAGGCAGTTTTAAGTTTCTAAAATAGGATTCGAATTATTCTTTGAGCTGCATCCATATTTAATTGTCGTATCTTTGTACCCGTTTAAACGTTTTTGTTTAAATTTTTTCAAACCAGGACGATTAAATTAGATTTTAAAGAAAATCTTGATCCTAAAATACCCCCGAAAATGACAAAAAGTACAGAAAAACCAACGCCAGAAGTGAAAGCTCTTTCTCTTTTCTTAATGGCGTTTAAAAAAACCAAACCAGAACATAAAGACCAAGCAAGAAGTATGAAAAAACTTTGGGATCTTGTTTTGTTGGGTGAAGTAACCAAAGGTGAATATTTGGAGGAAGTAGCACAAATGCTAGAATCACTTGGTGGGTATAAAGCGGTAATTGAGAAAACGGTCCAGTTTTATATCAACACAACTGGTTCTTGGAAACTAGAAGGAAACGACCAATATTGCGTAGATGCGAAAGAAATTGCAGATAAAATTTTGAAACAAAAACAAGCATGATTAAAAACACACTCAAAGACAAACAAGTTCATTTGTCAATTGAAAACCAAGATTTTTCTTTTCGAATTCCAGTTAAAAAAATTGGGAATACCGTAGATTGGAGAATTGGTGAA
>SMEQ01000057.1_pt1 | contig 35059 bp, 44 predicted proteins | sample 2456281 | NCBI WGS metagenome assembly SMEQ01 (sample SAMN10132596, study PRJNA489261) | soil metagenome | isolation source: day1 antibiotic-loamy sand soil ammended with raw manure from dairy cow... | place: USA | collected 2015-04-01
AGTGTGAGGACTCCTCATGCGAGAGTAGGGCATCGCCAAGCTTTTATTATAAAAACCCGTTACTTAACTGTAACGGGTTTTTTTATGCGCGTAATTTACCAATAGTATGCGCGTAATTTACCAATAGTAGTAGTGCTACACACCGTAGTTGTTGATTGCTTGTTTATCAACATGGGACTACAATTCGCGCAATTCATTCTTCAATTTTGTATGCCTAATGTCGTTTAAAACTATCCCTAAAACCTTATTACAGACTCTAGCCGACGGCGAATTCCATTCCGGGGAAGAGTTAGGTGAGCAGCTAGGTGTTAGCCGTGCGGCAATTTGGAAGCATTTGCAAAAAATAGAGCGGCTGGGCTTAGGTGTGGAATCTGTGCGTGGCAAGGGTTATCGGCTACGTCAAAAAATCGATTTCCTTTCAAGGCCAACGGTTGAAAAACAACTTTCTCTTAAAGCTCAGGTCTCTGAGTTACACTTGTATGATGTCTTAGATTCTACTAACGCACATATACTTCGCCTGTTACAAGAAGAAAAGCTAGGTAAAGGCTATTGCGTTTGCGCTGAGATGCAAGAGTCAGGTAGGGGTAGGCGCGGTAGAGAATGGCATAGTCCCTTTGGCCAAAATCTCTATGTTTCTTTTTTGTGGCGTTTTGAGCAAGGGATGACGGCCTTAGATGGATTGAGCTTAGTTGTTGGTTTATCCCTTGTTAGAGCTTTAAAGTCGGTGTCCGATAAAACCTACCAACTGAAATGGCCTAACGACTTACTCTATCGGGGGCAAAAGCTTGCAGGTATTTTGCTTGAAGTTGTTGGTGACCCTACAGGCATTTGCCATGTTGTTATGGGTGTTGGCATTAATGTAAACAGTTCGAAAGATAGTACCGATAAAACTATCGATCAGCCTTGGACCTCTTTATATGATATAGAAGGACAGTTAGTCGATCGTAACCTGCTATTAGCTGAACTACTGAATGCACTGAGCGAAACATTACCCATGTTTGAAAAACAGGGCTTTTCCGCATTTGTTGAGGAGTGGAAGCTGCATGATGCATTTTTCGGCGAAGAGGTGTTCGTTCAGCTGGGTGATAAAGCTATTTACGGTGTCGCTGATGGCGTTAGTCATACGGGTGAATTGCGATTATTGAACTATGAAGGCGTTAAGCTTTTCAATGGCGGGGAAGTTTCGTTAAGGCGAAAGCTATGATGTTAGCCATAGAGGTAGGCAATAGCTTTATTAAATGGAAGTTGTGGGATGCACAGGGAAAGGTTATAAGCGCAGATAAGGCTAAAGCTACGAAGAGTCTAGCTGAGATTTTTTTATTCACCGCAGCACAGCAAGTAAGCAAAGTGGTGTTTTCCAATGTTGCAAAGCAAACAATAGAAGATGAATTGGTGGAGCTATTTGCGCGCGCAGAGTTTATTACGATAAGTAGCGCTAGCCATTATTTGGATCTTGTTAATGCATACGTCCAACCGGAAAAGCTGGGGGTTGATCGTTGGATAGGTATGATTGAAGCCTACTATTTGTCGGATAGATCTGCCGTGTGTGTTATCGATTTAGGTACGGCAGCCACATTGGATGTTGTTGATGCTAGTGGCCAGCATATGGGTGGCTATATCGTGCCCGGTTTAGGTTTGATGCGCAGTACTTTATTGCAGTCTACTGCTCGTGTACAGGCAGAGGCGGAAAGTGATTATGCATCAGGTTATGGGCTAAATACCACGCAAGCAGTGGATAATGGCTTGCAACAGATGATTGTCAGCTGGTTGAATCATGAGGTGTCACGTTTTTTTCATAATTACCCCCAGGGTCAGGTCTATATGACGGGGGGAGATGCTGAGCGAGTAGCTGCGCACTTAAATGACAAGCGTATCACTGTTTGTAAAGAACTTTTATTAGATGGTATGCGGCGAGTGGCATTACAGTAGTATTGAAAGAAGCTTATGTTATAGTTTTATATTTGCAACAGTAGAAATGGTATGCACATGCGCTGGTTAGTTTTCTTCCTGATAGTTTTGAATGCTTTGGTCTTTGTTTGGTTTAATTATCAACAGAAGTATAGCTATAGTCCCAGCGATGACGAATTAACTCAGCCATTCGATTTTTCTGCAGTAAACCAGCTAGAGTTGTTGGCGGAGTTATCAGATGAAGAGCGCTATCAACGTGATCTTCGCCGTGTCGCCTCTACTACTGAAGAGGCAGAGGCGCTGAAAGAGGTTCCTGTCGATGAAGAGCCGAGGGGCGATACTGCTATTTTAATGCAAACGTGTATGATAATTGGCTCCTTCCCCGAGGTTATTTCCGCAAGACAAGTGCGCATAGCACTTGAAGAAAATTCAGTACCATCAAAGATTGTGCAAATTGCAAAAAAGTTGCCGCCTGTCAGTTGGGTATATATCCCGCCACAAGCCAGCAGAAAAGATGCGCTAATGGTATTAAAAAGTTTGCAGGATAAAAAAATCGATAGTTTTTTAATGAATGAACCGGGTGAATACCAGTATGCAATTTCTTTAGGTTTTTATGGTAATGCAGATTCTGCACGATCCATTCAGCGTGAGCGCCAGGCCCAAGGTTATGATGCACAGTTAACCATGCGAGTTAGAGAGCGCAAAGCCTACTGGGTTGGTGTTGAGAATCCGCAGTTGTTAGTCGAAGAAAAAACGCAAAAAGTCATAGAAAACATAGTGAATCAAAATAAAAGCATAAAGAAACAGGAAATATCGTGCACAGAGCTTGCGCTTGTTTCGGCAATCAATTAGAATTTGCCGCCTCTTAAGTGAGAGATTGTATGAAGCTGGTGTAGCTCAGTAGGTAGAGCAACTGACTTGTAATCAGTAGGTCGCGCGTTCGATTCGTGTCACCAGCTCCAATTTCCGCTTATAAAGTTTTGGTGAGGTTCCCGAGTGGCTAAAGGGATCAGACTGTAAATCTGACGCGCGAGCTTCGGTGGTTCGAATCCACCCCTCACCACCATCAGACATCGAATGTTGTGGTTTCTGTAATTAAGCACTCCTAGTGTTACGCGGGTATAGTTTAGTGGTAGAGCCTCAGCCTTCCAAGCTGATGATGCGGGTTCGATTCCCGCTACCCGCTCCAAGCTCATGTAGCTCAGTTGGTAGAGCACACCCTTGGTAAGGGTGAGGTCAGCGGTTCAACTCCGCTCATGAGCTCCATTCTTTTATTAAAAGCTTGACGTGCGAGTTAGGGCGGAGTAGTATTTCGCCTCTTTTTTGTTTGCAGTTATAGGCCAGTAGTTCAGTTGGTAGAGCGTCGGTCTCCAAAACCGAATGTCGGGGGTTCGAATCCCTCCTGGCCTGCCATCATCGGGGTGTTCAAAGCGTAATATGAGTAACGGACAAGTAAAAGCTGAAAATAATACAGCGCTGAATGCAGTCAAATGGATGTTGGTTACGTTAATAGTCGGCGTCGGTGTCTACGGTAATAATTTTTATGCCAATGACTACTCGATTTTCGAGCGTACACTTGCCTTGTTGCCTATGGCAGCGATTGCTATTTTTATTGGGTTGCGTACCGTTCAGGGCGCGGCCTTTTCACGTTTGGTTAAAGAGTCGCGCAGCGAAATTAGACGCGTTGTGTGGCCTAGTCGTCAAGAGACAAACCAGACAACGCTGATTGTTGTAGCGGTTGTGCTGATCATGGCTTTAATGTTGTGGGCTATGGATTGGGTATTGGTTAGGTTGGTTTCTCTAATAATAGGCTAGGAGTGAGACATGGTTAAGCGTTGGTATGTTGTGCATGCTTATTCGGGCTATGAGAAGAAAGTAAAAGCGGCTTTAGAAGAGCGTATTGAGTTGCACGGCATGGAAGAGCTGTTTGGCGATATTTTGGTGCCTTCTGAAGAAGTGGTTGAGATGCGTGATGGGCAAAAGCGTAAAAGTGAGCGCAAGTTTTTCCCGGGTTACGTATTGGTGCAGATGGATTTGACGGATGATAGTTGGCACTTAGTAAAAGAAACCCCGCGTGTGATGGGTTTTGTTGGTGGTAAGGCTGATAAGCCAGCACCGATTACTGAGAAAGAGGCCGATATTATTTTGCAGCGCGTGCAGGCGGGTGCGGAAGCGCCAAGACCTAAGACCCTATTTGAAGTGGGCGAAGTTGTTCGCGTTACTGAAGGGCCATTTAATGATTTCAGTGCTGTTGTAGAGGGTGTCGATTACGATCGTAGTCGCTTGCAAGTGGCAGTACAAATTTTTGGGCGCTCGACGTCTGTTGAACTGGGCTTTTCTCAAGTAGAAAAAGCCTGATATTAACCGGGGAGCCTAATGTATTTAGGCGCTAATACCCATCAGGAGTTTTGCTCATGGCAAAGAAAGTAGAAGCTTATATCAAGCTACAAGTTAAAGCCGGTCAGGCTAACCCAAGCCCCCCTGTTGGTCCTGCCTTAGGTCAACGTGGTGTAAATATCATGGAGTTTTGTAAGGCGTTTAACGCTGAAACTCAAGGTATTGAGCCAGGCTTGCCAATCCCCGTTGTGATCACTGTTTACTCCGATCGCAGCTTCACCTTCATTAAGAAAAGCCCGCCTGCGGCAGTATTGCTGTTCAAAGCAGCTGGCTTGAAAGGTGGTTCAGGTGTACCAAACACGAAGAAAGTCGGCAAGGTAACGCGCGCTCAGGTTGAAGAGATCGCTACCATGAAGATGGCTGATTTAAACGCCAATGATCTGGATACCGCAATTAATATAATTGCCGGTACTGCTCGTAGTGCTGGTATAGAGGTTGAGGGTTAAGACAATGGCAAAATTATCTAAGCGTCAAAAAGCAATTAATGCAAAAGTTGAGCCCGGTAAGTTGTACAGCATCGATGATGCAGTTGCTTTGCTGAAAGAGCTTTCCTCGGTCAAATTTGAAGAAAATATCGATGTTGCTGTGAATTTAGGTGTTGATGCACGTAAATCGGATCAGCAAGTTCGTGGTGCAACAACACTACCTAACGGTAACGGTAAAGATGTGCGTGTTGCTGTGTTTACTTCAGGCAATAACGCAGAAGCTGCAACAGCTGCCGGTGCTGATTTTGTCGGCATGGAAGATTTAGCTGAGCAGATCAAAGGCGGCATGATGGACTTTGATGTAGTTATCGCCAGTCCAGACGCAATGCGCGTTGTTGGTGCTTTAGGTCAGGTGCTAGGCCCGCGTGGTTTAATGCCTAACCCAAAAACAGGCACTGTAACTGCTGATGTTGTTGGTGCTATCAATAACGCAAAAGCAGGTCAGATCCGCTACCGTACCGATAAAAACGGTATTATTCATGGTGGCTTGGGTAGGCTGTCTTTTGAAGCAAAAGCCGTTAAAGAAAATTTAGAAGCGCTATTGTCAGACTTGCAAAGAGCTAAGCCTGCAAGTGCGAAAGGCGTTTACCTGCGTAAGGTGACCTTGTCATCCACTATGGGTCCAGGTTTATTGTTGGATGTAGCTAGCTTAGAAATATAAGCCTAGTTATAGATAGAACTTTGGGGTTCCAGCGAAAGCTGGGCCGTCAAAGACCGTAGATGCGAAAGCTTAATTTATCGCAAGATAGATCTACGCAGATGGTGGAAGGCAATAGCCTCACCCGCCAGATAAAGGCTAATCATACTGATTAGTGAGTAATAAGCTGCTGTAAATACAGCAATATTCGGGAGAAAACGAGTGGCTATCGGACTTGAAGATAAAAAAGCGATTGTCGCTGAAGTCCAGCAAGCTGCCGGTGATGCATTGTCAGCTGTTGTAGCAGCTGCGCGTGGTATTAGCGTAGCCGATATGACAGTACTGCGTAAAGAAGCGCGCGCAAGCGGTGTTTCTATTCGTGTTGTGCGAAATACGCTAGCAAAACGTGCATTACAGGGTACACCTTACGAGTGTCTAAGCGATACTTTTGTAGGGCCTAGCTTGATTGCTTTTTCTAATGAACACCCAGGAGCGGGTGCGCGTATTCTGAAAGAATTCGCTAAAAAGAATGAAGCATTGGAACTGAAAGCGGCTGCATTTGAAGGCGTTATTACAGACATTAGTTTGTTAGCAAGCCTACCAACGTACGACGAAGCAATTGCCAAGTTAATGAGCGTTATGAAAGAAGCTTCAGCTGGCAAATTAGTACGTATAATTGCTGCAATTCGCGACCAAAAAGAACAGGCAGCGGCATAAGCTCGCTGTTTATTAACTTATATACAATATATACAACAGGAATATAAACATGTCCTTGTCACAAGAAGATATTATCAATGCAATTGCCGAAATGTCAGTTAAAGATGTTGTTGAGCTGATCACTGCAATGGAAGAAAAGTTTGGCGTTTCTGCTGCTGCCGCTGTTGCAGTTGCTGCAGGTGGCGATGCTGGTGGTGCTGGTGATGCACAAACCGAATTCGATGTTATCTTAACTTCTGCTGGCGATAAAAAAGTTAACGCGATCAAAGCTGTTCGTGAGTTAACTGGCTTAGGCTTGAAAGAAGCTAAAGCAGCTGTAGACGGCGCTCCAAGCACTGTTAAAGAAGGCGTAACGAAAGAAGAAGCTGAAGCTGCAGTTAAGACTTTAGAAGAAGCAGGTGCTACAGCTGAAATCAAGTAATACAGGTTCATTATTTGTGGCTGTAATGCATTGATTTGCATTGGGCTGATGGTTTTACCATCAGCCCTTTTGTGTTTTAAAAAAATATAAATCAGAATGTTCTGATACATGCTAAAAGCCAGGTAAGGATTGCCGTGGCAAGTAAGCGGATTAAACTTTTCACATGGGCGCGATGGGGAGTACAGATGGCATACTCATATACCGAAAAGAAACGTATTCGCAAGAGCTTTGGCAAATTCCAGCAGACAATGGAAGTCCCTTATCTGTTGGCGATTCAATTAGACTCTTATCGTAAATTTACCCAAACTGATGTTGCAAGCGATAAGCGTGCCGATATTGGTTTACATGCAGCGTTTAAATCGATTTACCCTATTGTCAGCTACTCTGGAAATGCTGCCCTTGAGTATGTTAGCTACGCATTAGGTCAACCTGTTTTTGATGTTGCGGAGTGTCAGCTTCGTGGCGCGACCTATTCGGTGCCACTACGTGTACGTGTGCGCCTGATTATTTATGACAGAGATTCAGCCAGTAAGGCAATAAAAGACATTAAAGAGCAAGAAGTCTATATGGGCGAAATCCCATTGATGACGGATAACGGTACTTTCGTCGTTAATGGTACCGAGCGTGTTATCGTATCCCAATTACACCGCTCTCCAGGCGTGTTTTTCGATCACGATAAAGGTAAAACGCACTCTTCAGGTAAGTTACTCTATTCCGCACGTATTATTCCTTATCGTGGTTCTTGGTTGGATTTCGAATTCGATCCAAAAGACCTCGTTTATGTGCGTATAGACCGTCGTAGAAAGTTACCAGCGACCATCTTATTGCGTGCTTTAGGTTACAGCACACAAGAAATTCTCGATATGTTCTACGATACGAACAAAATCGAGGTTAAAGAAGGGCAGTTCGTTTTATCACTAGTTGCAGATCGTTTGCGCGGTGAAGTTGCGTCTTTCGATATTACTGATAAAAAAGGCAATGTCATTGTAGAGCAAGGTCGCCGTATTACCGGTAGACATGTTCGTCAAATTGAAAAAGCTAAAATTAGTGATTTAGCCGTACCGCTTGAGTACTTAGCGGGTAAAGTTTTAGCGAATGATATTATTGATAGCAGCACAGGCGAAGTTGTACTTGAGTGTAATACTGAGATTACAGAAGAAGTTTTAGCGGCTATTGATAAGTCGGGTATCAAATCTTTTGAAACTTTGTATACCAATGAGCTAGATTGCGGTTCTTTTGTTTCAGATACATTACGTATTGATCCTACGCATGACGAGCTAAGCGCTTTAGTTGAAATTTATCGTATGATGCGTCCTGGTGAACCACCAACAAAAGACGCTGCTGAAAATCTATTCCAAAACCTATTCTTCGCTAGTGAGCGTTACGATCTATCCGATGTGGGTCGTATGAAGTTCAACCGTCGCTTAGGCCGTGAAGAAATTAAAGGCGAAGGCACTTTAAGTCGCGAAGACATTGTTGATGTAATGAAAACCCTGATTTCCATTCGTAATGGTAAGGGCATCGTTGATGATATCGATCATTTAGGTAACCGTCGTGTTCGTTCTGTCGGTGAAATGGCAGAAAACCAATTCCGCGTCGGTTTAGTTCGTGTTGAGCGCGCCGTTAAAGAGCGTTTATCACAAGCGGAATCCGAAGGCTTGATGCCACAGGATTTAATCAATGCAAAACCCGTAGCTGCTGCTGTTAAAGAGTTTTTTGGCTCAAGCCAATTGTCGCAGTTTATGGACCAAAACAACCCCTTGTCGGAAATAACGCATAAGCGTCGTGTTTCAGCATTAGGGCCAGGCGGTTTAACGCGTGAGCGTGCAGGTTTTGAAGTGCGTGACGTACACCCAACGCATTACGGTCGTGTTTGTCCTATCGAAACGCCGGAAGGTCCAAACATTGGTTTGATCAATTCTTTGGCAACCTATGCGCGTACCAATGATTATGGCTTTCTTGAAACGCCATACGTACGTGTAATCGATGGCAAGGTAACGGATGAAGTTGAATACTTATCGGCTATCAACGAATCCGGTTATGTTATTGCGCAGGCATCAGCAAAACTCGATAGTGAAGGGCGCTTAAGCGAAGATTTAGTTGAAGTGCGTCATGAGAACGAATTTACTGTTATCACACCTGATCGTGTGCAGTATATGGATATCTCGCCGCGCCAGATCGTATCGGTTGCTGCTTCACTGATTCCATTTCTTGAGCATGATGATGCTAACCGTGCCTTGATGGGCTCGAACATGCAGCGTCAAGCTGTACCTACAGTGAAGGCGGATAAGCCCTTAGTAGGAACAGGCATGGAGCGTATTGTTGCTCGTGATTCAGGTGTTTGTGTTGTTGCTAAGCGTGGTGGTGTAGTACACAGCGTTGATGCAGGCCATATCGTTGTTCGCGTGAACGATGAAGAAGCTCACATCAATGAAGCGCCAGTGGATATTTACAACCTCACCAAATACACGCGCTCTAACCAGAACACCTGTATTAACCAGCGCCCAATCGTCCAGAAAGGCGATGCAGTACAGCGTGGTGATATTCTTGCTGACGGCCCATCGATTGATATGGGTGAGCTAGCACTAGGGCAAAATATGCGTATCGCATTTATGCCTTGGAACGGTTACAACTTCGAAGACTCCATCTTGATCTCCGAGCGTGTAGCCCAAGAAGACCGTTTTACTACTATTCATATCCAAGAGCTAACATGTATAGCGCGTGACACCAAATTAGGCTTAGAAGAAATCACTTCTGATATACCTAACGTCGGTGAAGCGGCTTTAAGCAAGTTAGATAGCTCGGGTATTGTTTATATTGGTGCTGAAGTCGAAGCCGGCGATATTCTTGTCGGCAAAGTGACTCCTAAAGGTGAAGCGCAGTTGACACCGGAAGAAAAGTTACTGCGTGCGATATTCGGTGAGAAGGCGTCAGAAGTTAAAGATACTTCTTTGCGCGTACCAACCAGCACTAAAGGTACCATCATTGATGTGCAAGTATTCACACGCGATGGTATAGAAAAAGATGAGCGTGCCATGTCTATTGAGAAGGCGCAGCTTGATGATTACCGTAAAGACCTAAACCAAGAGTTTGCTATTGTAGAATCGGCTACTTATGCACGCTTGTCTAGCTTGCTAACAGGCAGTGAAGTTAAAGCGGGTTCAGGCTTTAAAAAAGGTTATATCTTAGCGGAAAATGATTTACAGGATCTAGCTAACGAAGAGCTGTTTAAGCTTCGTATGATGGATGCCACGCTAAATGAAGAGCTTGATGCTGCCGAAAAGCAACTAGTCGAGTTCCGTAAAGTGCTAGACGATCGTTTTGAAGTGAAGAAAAAGAAACTTCAAAGCGGTGATGATTTAGCACCGGGTGTGTTGAAAATCGTTAAAGTCTATCTTGCAATTAAGCGTCGTATTCAGCCAGGCGATAAAATGGCCGGACGTCACGGTAACAAAGGTGTTATCTCGGTTATTAAACCGATCGAAGATATGCCTTATGACGAAAACGGCGTGCCAGTTGATATCGTGCTGAACCCATTAGGTGTGCCTTCACGTATGAACGTTGGGCAGATTTTGGAAACCCACTTAGGTATGGCAGCGCATGGTTTGGGTGTAAAAATCGACCGTATGTTGCGAGAGCAGCGTGCCGTGGGTGAAGTACGTGCATTCCTGGAAGAGATTTATAATCGCAATGCTGTAAACAAAGAAGATTTATCGCTATTCTCAGATAAAGAAGTGCTTGAAATGGCGTCAAACCTGAAAAAAGGTGTGCCTATGGCAACGCCGGTATTCGATGGTGCCGACGAGCATGAGATTAAAGACTTATTAGAACTTGCAGATATACCACGTAGCGGACAAATGACCTTGTTTGATGGTCGTACAGGCGATCAGTTCTCGCGCCCTGTTACCGTTGGTTATATGTACATGCTGAAGTTGAACCACTTAGTGGATGATAAAATGCATGCGCGTTCAACGGGTTCTTATAGTTTGGTTACTCAGCAGCCATTAGGCGGTAAAGCGCAATTTGGTGGTCAGCGTTTTGGTGAGATGGAAGTGTGGGCATTAGAAGCTTATGGTGCCGCTTACACCTTGCAAGAAATGTTGACGGTGAAATCCGATGACGTTGTTGGACGTACGAAAATGTACAAAAACATTGTTGACGGTGACCATCGCATGGAGCCTGGTATGCCTGAATCCTTCAACGTACTGGTTAAAGAGATACGCTCTTTGGCTATCGACATTGATTTGGATACCGAATAAGCGAGTAGTAAACAAAGAACGTAAGATTTGCCTAGGGTTGCGGTTCGCACCCTAGGTGCTTAATAAGCGTTGGAGGAAAGGCCTTGAAAGACTTACTAAATATACTGAAGTCCCAGGGACAGTCAGAAGAGTTCGATGCGATTCGTATCGGTCTGGCATCGCCTGAATTGATTCGTTCATGGTCATATGGTGAAGTTAAAAAGCCAGAGACAATAAACTACCGTACGTTTAAGCCTGAGCGTGATGGTTTATTCTGCGCGAAAATTTTTGGTCCAGTAAAAGATTACGAATGCTTATGCGGTAAATACAAGCGCTTAAAGCATCGTGGTGTTATCTGTGAAAAATGTGGCGTTGAAGTTGCATTAGCTAAAGTTCGTCGTGAGCGTATGGGTCACATTGAGTTAGCAAGCCCAGTGGCGCATATTTGGTTCTTGAAATCATTACCGTCGCGTATTGGTTTGTTACTGGATATGACCTTACGTGATATAGAGCGCATTCTCTATTTTGAATCCTATGTAGTAACCGATGCCGGTATTACTACCTTGGAAAATGGTCAGCTGCTAAATGATGAGCAATACTTTGAAGCGCTAGAAGAGTACGGTGACGAATTCACCGCTCAAATGGGTGCAGAAGCGATTCAAGCATTAATGCTAGATATCGATTTAAAGTTAGAAATAGAGCGCATCAAAGAAGAAATACCAGCGACCAACAGCGAAACGAAAATCAAAAAATTATCCAAGCGCTTAAAGTTACTGCAAGCGTTTGAAGGATCGGGCAACCGTCCCGAGTGGATGATTCTCAAGGTATTGCCTGTTTTACCACCGGATTTGCGTCCTTTGGTACCGTTAGATGGTGGCCGTTTTGCGACCTCTGACTTAAACGATTTATACCGTCGCGTTATCAACCGTAATAACCGTTTAAAGCGCTTATTAGAATTAAGTGCGCCAGATATTATTGTACGCAACGAAAAGCGTATGTTGCAGGAATCGGTTGATGCCTTATTAGATAATGGCCGTCGTGGTCGTGCTATTACAGGTAGCAATAAGCGCCCGCTGAAATCACTTGCCGATATGATCAAAGGTAAGCAGGGCCGTTTCCGTCAAAACTTATTGGGTAAGCGAGTCGACTATTCAGGTCGTTCGGTTATCGTTGTAGGTCCTACACTGCGCTTACACCAGTGCGGTTTACCGAAAAAAATGGCATTAGAGCTATTTAAGCCTTTTATATTCGGTAAATTAGAAGCACTCGGCTTGGCGACAACCATTAAAGCTGCCAAGAAAATGGTCGAGCGTGAGTTACCTGAAGTATGGGATATTCTCGCCGACGTTATTCGTGAGCACCCAGTGATGCTTAACCGTGCGCCGACCTTGCACCGTTTAGGTATTCAAGCGTTCGAGCCGGTATTAATCGAAGGTAAAGCGATACAGCTTCACCCATTGGTTTGTGCGGCCTATAACGCTGACTTTGATGGTGACCAAATGGCGGTACACGTACCGTTAACTATCGAAGCACAATTAGAAGCTCGTGCTTTAATGATGTCGACCAACAACATCTTATCGCCTGCCAGTGGTGATCCTATTATCGTACCTTCACAGGACGTTGTATTAGGTCTTTACTGGATGACGCGTGATCGCATTAATGCCAAAGGCGAGGGCATGGTGTTTTCCGATGTCCGCGAAGTTAGCCGTGCATATGCAACAGGTGCTGTAGATCTACAAGCTAAAATAAAGGTGCGTATTGAAGAAAATATCATCGATGATAACGGTGATACATCGCACAGCATCAGCTTAGTCGATACTACCGTAGGTCGTACGTTATTGTCGCAGATATTACCGAAAGGTCTTAGCTTTAGCTTAGTTAACCAACCAATGGTCAAAAAAGCGATTTCTAAAGCCCTAGACGAAAGCTATCGTCGTTGCGGTATGAAAGAAACGGTTATTTTTGCCGACCAATTGATGTATGCCGGCTTTGAGTATTCAACCAAGTCAGGCTGTTCCATCGGTGTGAACGATTTTGCGATTCCAGATGCTAAAGCCAAAATCATTGGTGATGCTGACGAAGAAGTGAAAGAAATCGAAGAACAGTTCGCTTCGGGTTTAGTAACCCAAGGTGAAAAATACAACAAAGTTATCGATATCTGGTCACGTGCTAACGATTTAGTCGCCAAAGCGATGATGGAAGGTATCAGTAAAGAAACCGTTATTAACCGTAATGGCGAAGAAGAAGAGCAGCCCTCTTTTAACTCGGTCTTTATTTATGCTGACTCCGGTGCGCGTGGTTCGCCTGCACAGATTCGTCAGTTAGCCGGTATGCGTGGTTTGATGGCAAAGCCCGATGGCTCTATCATCGAAACGCCGATTACTTCTAACTTCCGTGAAGGTTTGAACGTACTTCAGTACTTTATCTCCACGCACGGTGCACGTAAAGGTTTGGCCGATACAGCTTTGAAAACCGCTAACTCGGGTTACTTAACGCGTCGTTTAGTGGATGTTTCACAAGATGTGGTAGTTACTGAGCAAGATTGTGGCACAGAGCGTGGCGTTACCATTACACCGGTTATCGAGGGTGGTGATATCATCAATACCCTGGCTGATCGTGTATTAGGTCGTGTGGTGTCTAAAGATGTATTTATACCGGGCACCGACGAGGTCTTATTTACCAAGGGCGAGTTACTTGATGAGAAAGGTGTTAAAGAGCTAGAAAACAATAGTATCGATGAGATCGTTGTTCGCTCTGTAATCACTTGTGAAGCGCGTCAAGGTGTCTGTGCAAGCTGCTACGGCCGCGATTTAGCTCGCGGTCATAAAGTTAACGTTGGTGAAGCTGTGGGTGTTATCGCAGCACAATCTATCGGTGAGCCAGGTACACAGTTAACAATGCGTACTTTCCACATCGGTGGTGCGGCATCGCGTGCAACAGCTGACGACAGTGTGCAAGTGAAGCACGACGGTACAATTCGTCTGCACAATATTAAAGTTGTGCAGCGTGAAGACGGCAAGTTCGTTGCTACATCGCGTTCAGGTAGTTTATCGGTTGCTGATGTTAGCGGTCGTGAGCGCGAGCGTTATAAGATCCCTTACGGTGCTGTAATTAATTTAGCCGACCAAGCGAAAGTGAAGAGCGGTGAAATCGTTGCAAACTGGGATCCGCATATGACGCCGATTATTACTGAAGTGGCAGGTCATGTGCGCTTTAGTAGTATGGAAGAAGGTGTATCAGTTAAGCGCCAGACCGATGAATTAACCGGCTTGTCGAGCATTGAAGTTATCGATCCAGCTGACCGTCCAGCATCGGGTAAAGATATGCGTCCAGCCATTACATTGGTGGATGATAACGGTGAGGAGTTATTCTTAGCAGGTACTAACGTTCCAGCACACTACCCATTACCATCGCATGCTTTGATCTCCTTGAACGATGGTAACTCGGTGAAAGTCGGTGACGCATTAGCGCGTATTCCGCAAGAGAGCACTAAGACTCGTGATATTACCGGTGGTCTACCTCGCGTAGCTGACTTGTTTGAAGCGCGTCGTCCGAAAGAGCCCGCTATACTGGCGGAAATTTCAGGCACCATTAGCTTTGGTAAAGAAACCAAAGGTAAGCGTCGCTTGATCATTATTCCTGCAGAGGGTACAGATGCTGCGAAGAATGATGAGCATTACGAATTGCTTATTCCTAAGTGGCGTACCATGTCAGTGTTTGAGGGTGAGAACGTCACCAAAGGTGAAGTTGTATCTGATGGCCCATTAAGCCCGCATGATATTTTGCGCCTTAAGGGTGTCGGTGCGTTAACTAACTATATCGTTAACGAAGTGCAAGACGTTTACCGTTTGCAAGGTGTTAGAATCAACGACAAGCACATCGAAGTTATTGTGCGTCAAATGCTACGTAAAGTGGAAGCGACACAAATCGGTGATTCTGAATATATTCGTGGCGAACAGTTAGAAATAAGCGATGTTCTTGAACATAACGATAAGCTAGTCGCTGAAGGTAAAATACCGGCTCAGTACGACCGCGTACTGCTAGGTATTACCAAAGCTTCATTAGCCACTGAGAGCTTTATCTCAGCAGCATCGTTCCAAGAAACAACGCGAGTTCTTACTGAAGCTGCGGTTACAGGTAAACGTGACTATTTACGCGGCCTGAAAGAAAACGTTATTGTGGGTCGTTTGATCCCTGCAGGTACTGGTTTAGCGTATCACAATGAACGTAAAGCCAAGCGCCAGCAGAAGATCGACGCCAGTGCCTCAACTGTCACGGCAAGTGATGTTGAAGCAGCATTGGTAGAGGCTTTAGCAGGTAACGAATAATAGTCAGCCGGTTAAATAATTAGCAAGTGCTTGACTAGTGGAGGCGAGATCTTTAAAATCGCGCCTCCCTTTTTAGTGAATAATAGTTTTAGCTATTATTGTGTTTCAGCTGTCAAATGCAGCATTGAATGTGGAGTAAATGAATGGCAACGATCAACCAGTTGGTTCGTAAGCCTAGAAAGCGCAACGTTGCAAAAAGTGGTGTTCCTGCGCTTGAGGGCTGTCCTCAGCGTCGTGGTGTATGTACGCGTGTATATACAACGACACCTAAAAAGCCTAACTCGGCATTACGTAAAGTATGTCGTGTGCGTTTAACCAACGGTTATGAAGTTTCTTCATATATCGGCGGTGAAGGCCATAACTTGCAAGAACACAGTGTTGTACTGATTCGTGGTGGTCGTGTAAAAGACTTACCAGGTGTTCGTTATCACACAGTTCGTGGTACGTTGGATGCACAAGGTGTAGCGAAACGTAAGCAAGCGCGTTCTAAGTACGGTACCAAGCGCCCTAAGGCATAAGCCATTAGTGTGTAAAGTTAATAAAATAGGTTCAGTGAATAACTGAGTAAGGCCAAGCAATAAAGTCTTGGATTAGCCTGAAGAATGGGAAAGTGAAAAATGCCTAGAAGAAGAGTAGTCGCCAAACGTGATGTATTGCCAGATCCTAAATTTGGTAGTGTTACATTAGCTAAGTTTATGAATCACGTGATGGAAAGTGGTAAAAAAGCCGTTGCTGAGCGTATCGTTTATGGTGCCTTGGAAATTGTTGCAGAAAAGAATCCGGGGAAAGACCCGATAGAATTGTTTACTGATGCCTTGGATCATATTGCGCCAATGGTTGAGGTTAAGTCGCGACGCGTTGGTGGTGCTACCTATCAAGTACCAGTAGAAGTTCGTCCTTCGCGTCGTCAAGCGCTAGCTATGCGCTGGTTGGCTGAATACGCGCGTAAGCGTGGCGAGAAATCAATGCGTCAGCGTTTGGCCGGTGAGATCATCGATGCTGCACACAGTAAAGGTAACGCGGTTAAAAAGCGTGAAGACGTACACCGCATGGCAGAAGCTAACAAAGCTTTCTCGCATTTTCGTTTTTAAAGTAGTCTGGGGAAAAATCAAGTGGCACGTAAAACACCAATCGAAAGGTATCGTAATATCGGTATCGCCGCGCACGTTGATGCCGGCAAAACCACAACCTCAGAGCGTATTCTGTTTTACACCGGTTTGTCTCACAAGTTAGGTGAAACGCATGATGGTTCTGCCACCACAGACTGGATGGCACAAGAGCAAGAGCGTGGTATTACTATTACATCGGCAGCTGTAACCGCTTTCTGGAGTGGTATGCAGAAGCAGTATAAAGAGCACCGCGTTAATATCATTGATACGCCAGGCCACGTTGACTTCACTATCGAAGTCGAGCGTTCACTGCGTGTGTTAGATGGTGCTATTGTTGTATTGTGTGCGTCATCAGGTGTTCAGCCACAAACAGAAACAGTATGGCGTCAGGCTAATAAATACCATGTCCCGCGTATCGTATTTGTTAATAAGATGGACCGTACGGGTGCTAGCTTTGACCGTGTTGTTGGTCAGGTGCGTGATCGCTTAAACGCTATCGCTGTGCCGATGCAGGTTGCTATTGGTTCTGAGGAAAACTTCCAGGGCGTTGTTGACCTAGTTAAAATGAAAGCCTTGTATTGGGATGATGCTGACCAAGGTATGGCGGTAAGGTTGGAAGAGATTCCTGCCGAGCTACTTGCTGAGTGCGAAAAGGCACGTGAGTTCATGGTTGAGTCTGCTGCAGAAGCAAATGACGAATACATGGATAAGTACCTTGAAGGGGAAGAGTTAACGGAAGCTGAGATTGTAGCGGGTATCCGTGCACGTACTTTAGCTAATGAAATCGTGCCGATGTTTACCGGTTCTGCATTTAAGAACAAAGGTGTGCAGGCAGTTTTGGATGCGGTTATCGACTATTTGCCCTCGCCAGTAGAAGTTAAAGAGATTGAAGGTACGTTAAATGATGCTGAAGGCACCGTTATTACCTGTAAGGCAGATGATGATGAGCCTTTTGCTGCATTAGCCTTTAAAATCGCTACTGACCCATTTGTTGGTACCTTAACTTTCTTCCGTGTGTATTCCGGTAAGTTAGCAAGTGGTACGGCGGTATATAACTCCGTTAAGAGCAAAAGAGAGCGTATCGGTCGTATGGTGCAGATGCATGCAAACGACAGACAAGAAATCAAAGAAGTGTTGGCCGGTGATATCGCCGCAGCAATTGGCTTAAAAGATACAACAACAGGCGATACCTTATGTGATGAGTCACGTAAAATCGTTCTAGAAAGAATGGAGTTCCCAGAGCCCGTAATTTCTGTTGCTGTTGAGCCTAAGTCAAAGCCAGACCAAGAGAAAATGGGTATTGCATTGGGCCGTTTGGCGCAAGAAGATCCTTCCTTCCGTGTTAAAACGGACGAAGAGACCGGCCAGACCATTATTTCTGGTATGGGTGAGCTACATTTGGATATCCTCGTAGATCGTATGCGTCGTGAATTCAACGTAGATGCCAACATCGGTAAGCCACAAGTGGCCTATCGTGAAAAAATTAGCAAAACAACCGAGATTGAAGGCAAATTTGTTCGTCAGTCCGGTGGTCGTGGTCAGTATGGTCACGTCTGGATTCGTTTTGAGCCAGGCGAAGATGAGAATGCTGACAAGTTAGAGTTCATTAACGAAATCGTTGGTGGTGTTGTGCCTAAAGAGTACATACCAGCTGTTCAAAAAGGTATTGAAGAGCAGATGAAAAATGGTGTTCTTGCCGGCTACCCATTGTTGGGTTTAAAGGCAACCGTTTATGACGGTTCATACCATGATGTTGACTCTAACGAAATGGCCTTTAAGATCGCAGCTTCGATGGCAACTAAAAAGTTGGCGTCAGAAGGTGGTGCCAAGTTGCTTGAGCCTATTATGAAGGTTGAAGTAATTACGCCGGAAGACCATATGGGTGACGTTGTAGGTGACCTTAACCGTCGGCGTGGCTTGATTACCGGTATGGATGAGAATTCTTCTGGTAAGGTTGTGAATGCTGAAGTGCCGCTAGCAGAAATGTTCGGTTATGCGACCGACGTGCGCTCCGCAACACAAGGTCGTGCAACATACACGATGGAATTCCTCAAGTATGCGGAAGCTCCGTCCAATGTGGCACAAGAAATAATTGCTAAAAACTCTTAATTAATTAATGTAATCAACTTTTTAGAAGGGGATATCAAAGTGGCAAAAGCTAAATTCGAACGCGCTAAACCGCACTTAAACGTAGGCACCATCGGTCACGTTGACCATGGTAAAACAACTTTAACCGCAGCTCTAACTCGTGTATGTAACGAAGTTTGGGGTGGTGGTAGCTCTATCGCATACGATGGTATCGATAATGCACCTGAAGAAAAAGCACGTGGTATCACCATTGCTACTTCACACGTAGAGTATGAATCAGACCAACGTCACTACGCGCACGTAGACTGTCCAGGTCACGCCGACTATGTTAAAAACATGATCACCGGTGCAGCTCAGATGGACGGCGCTATCCTAGTATGTGGTGCTACAGACGGTCCTATGCCACAAACACGTGAGCATATCCTGCTTTCGCGTCAGGTTGGTGTTCCATATATCGTTGTATTCATGAACAAAGCAGACTTGCTAGCTGAAGACTGTGGCGGCGTGGACAGCGAAGAATACGCAGAAATGAAAGAACTGGTTGAAATGGAGCTACGTGATCTATTATCAACTTATGAGTTCCCTGGCGATGACACCCCAATTATTTGTGGTTCAGCGTTAATGGCGTTAAACGGTCAAGACGAAAACGGTCTAGGTACCACCGCTGTTAAAGCCTTGGTTGAAGCTTTAGACACCTATATTCCAGAGCCAGTGCGTGCTATCGATCAGCCATTCCTAATGCCAGTAGAAGATGTATTCTCTATTGCTGGTCGTGGTACGGTTGTTACCGGTCGTGTTGAGCGTGGTATTGTTAAGGTTGGTGACGAAGTTGAGATTGTTGGTATTCGTCCAACAACCAAAACTATCTGTACTGGCGTTGAGATGTTCCGTAAGTTGCTTGACGAAGGTCGTGCAGGTGAGAACATCGGTGCACTATTGCGTGGTACTAAGCGTGAAGACGTAGAGCGTGGTCAGGTTTTATGTAAGCCAGGTTCTGTTAAGCCGCACACCAAATTCGAAGCTGAGATCTATATCTTGGGTAAAGAAGAAGGTGGTCGTCATACGCCTTTCATGAACGGTTACCGTCCACAGTTCTACTTCCGTACAACTGACGTAACAGGCGCTTGTGAGTTGCCAGAAGGCGTTGAAATGGTAATGCCTGGTGATAACATTCAGATGACTGTTACTTTGATTCAGCCTATCGCGATGGAAGAAGGTTTACGCTTCGCTATCCGTGAAGGTGGTCGTACAGTAGGTGCTGGTGTTGTTGCTAAGATTATCGCTTAAGATAATCCCATGATTGTAGCCGACTCTGCGGAGTCGGCTTTTTTATTGCTTGCTAACAGGATGTGCTTAGTAAGCGCTTTTTTCAGGGGTTTTAGAGATATTTGTTAATATCTTCTTGACAGTGGCTCGGACTGCCATTAAAATTCCGCCTCCTTTTTGTGGTAATCCGCAGAAAGAATATAGATTTTTGGAGATAAGGTCAGATGCAAAGTCAGCGTATCAGAATTCGATTAAAAGCCTTTGATCATCGTCTAATTGATGTTTCAGCATTAGAAATTGTTGAGACTGCAAAAAGGACTGGTGCGCAAGTGCGTGGACCTATTCCACTGCCAACGAGAAAAGAGCGTTTCACGATATTGGTTTCACCGCATGTCAATAAAGATGCGCGTGATCAATACGAGATTCGTACGCATAAGCGTTTGCTTGACATTGTTGAGCCAACTGAGAAAACAGTTGATGCGTTAATGAAGTTAGACCTGGCAGCAGGTGTAGAAGTGCAAATTAGTCTTGGTTAAGGTTGTTCTTTAAATTATCCCCGTCTTTATAAGCTCGGGTGTAACGCAAAGCGGCCATAGAGGGTTAAAGCCCCGTACACAGAGGTCAAAATGGCTATTGGTTTAGTAGGCCGCAAATGCGGCATGACACGTATTTTCACCGAAAATGGCGTGTCGATCCCCGTTACAGTTATTGAAGTTGAACCAAATCGCGTTGCCCAGGTAAAAGCCGAAGCAAGCGATGGTTATTCATCTGTGCAAGTTACATTAGGTGCTCGTAAAGCATCGCGTTTAACAAAAGCTGAAGCCGGTCATTTCGCGAAAGCAGGTGTTGCTGCTGGTCGTGGTTTGTGGGAGTTTCGTGTAACAGAAGAATATACTGCTGGTCAGGAGTTGACCGTTGCCTTGTTTGATGAAGGTCAGTTGCTTGATGTTACAGGTGAGTCCAAAGGTAAAGGTTTCCAAGGTACTGTGAAGCGTTGGAATTTTGCTATGCAAGATGCTACTCACGGTAACTCACTATCTCACCGTGCCCCAGGTTCTACCGGTCAGTGTCAAACGCCAGGTCGCGTTTGGAAAGGTAAGAAGATGGCGGGTCATATGGGCGCAGAGCGTGTTACAACGCAAAATTTAGAAGTGGTCCGTGTGGACCAAGAAAATAACGTGATCCTTGTTAAAGGGTCGGTTCCTGGTGCAATTGGCGGTAATGTCATTTTGCGTGCTGCAATTAAAGCTAAGGCATAAGGGGGATGACGATGGATTTACACATTGTTGCTCCAGGTAATTCGTCTGCAGGAACTGTAGCAGTTTCTGAAAAGACTTTTGCCCGTGAATTTAATCAAGACCTGGTTCATCAGGTTGTTACTGCTTATATGGCGGCTGGTCGTCAGGGCACTAAAGCACAGAAAACCCGTTCTGAAGTTAGCGGTGGTGGTAGAAAACCATTCCGTCAGAAAGGTAGTGGTCGTGCGCGTGCTGGTACAATACGTAGCCCTATCTGGGTTGGTGGTGGTGTAACATTTGCCGCTAAGCCACGTACATTTGAGCAAAAAGTAAACCGCAAAATGTATCGTGCGGCGCTTAGCTCAATTTTGTCTGAGCTAGTACGTCAAGAGCGTTTGATTGTTGTTGAGTCTTTCGCGGTTGCTGAGCCAAAAACCAAAGTGCTAGTTAAAGAGTTGGCTGCATTAAATGCACCTAAAGCTTTAATTGTCACTGACGAGTTAGATATGAATACCTACCTAGCTGCAAGAAACGTTCCACACGTAGAAGTGTTAGATGTTGCAGCTGCGGATCCGGTGAGTTTGGTTGGTTCTGAAAAAGTCATTGTGACGGTTGCAGCGCTGAAGAAGTTTGAGGAGTTACTGGCATGAATGAAGAGCGTATTTATACCGTATTGCTGGGTCCTCACATCTCAGAAAAAGCTGTAATGCGTACAGAGATGGACAATCAGGTTGTATTGCAAGTAGCAATTGATGCGACCAAGCTAGAGATTAAAAAAGCAGTTGAGAAAGTGTTCAATGTAAAAGTTGAAAATATCCAAGTGCTTAAAATGAAGGGTAAAGTGAAGCGTAACCGTCATGGTTTCTCACGTCGCCCAGCAAGCAAAAAAGCTTACATCCGTTTGGCTCAGGGTCATGAAATTGACTTTGCTGTGGCCGAATAAAGGAGAGTACTATGGCAATCGTTAAAGCAAAACCTACTTCTCCAGGTCGCCGTTCCTTAGTAAAGGTGGTAACACCGCATTTACATAAAGGTGATCCACACTGGCCATTGCTAGAGAAGAAAAGTAAATCAGGCGGTCGTAATAATAACGGTCGCATCACTACCCGTCATATTGGTGGTGGACATAAGCAACATTACCGTTTAATTGATTTTAAGCGTAATGATAAAGACGGTATTGTTGGTAAAGTTGAGCGTATCGAATATGATCCCAACAGAACTGCGCATATCGCTCTAGTTTTGTATGCTGATGGTGAGCGTCGCTATATCATAGCGCCTAAAAACGTATTCGCAGGTGATCAAGTTGTTGCAGGTTTACATGCACCAATCAAGCCTGGTAATACTTTGCCATTACGTAATATCCCTGTTGGTAGCACGATTCACTGTGTAGAGATGAAGCCTGGTAAAGGCGCGCAGTTAGCACGATCGGCAGGTGCATCCGTGCAGTTGGTTGCTCGTGATGGTCAATATGCGACCATTCGTTTGCGCTCAGGTGAGATGCGTAAAATACTAGCAGATTGTCGCGCAACCTTGGGTGAAGTATCTAATCACGAGCATAACTTGCAGTCATTAGGTAAAGCTGGTGCTAGTCGTTGGAGAGGCGTAAGGCCAACCGTACGCGGTGCAGCAATGAACCCGATTGATCACCCGCATGGTGGTGGTGAAGGTCGTACTTCAGGTGGTCGTCACCCCGTAACTCCATGGGGCGTACCGACTAAAGGTTACAAGACTCGCAAAAATAAGCGTACGACGGATTTAATCGTACGTCGTCGCGGATCTAAATAAGAGGATTAGTGCGTGCCACGTTCATTAAAGAAAGGTCCATTTATTGATCTTCACTTGTTAAAGAAAGTTGAAGCATCTAATGCAAATAATGACAAGCGTCCAATTAAAACTTGGTCGCGTCGTTCAGTGATTTTCCCTGACATGGTCGGGTTAACAATTGCTGTACACAATGGTCGCCAGCATGTACCTGTATTTATTACAGAGGATATGGTTGGTCATAAGTTGGGTGAGTTCTCTGCTACACGTACCTTTAAAGGTCACGTTGCAGATAAGAAAGCTAAGCGCTAAGCGCTGTTGAGAGGTCTGAAAGATGGAAGTCGCTGCAAAATTAAAAGGTGCTGGTTTATCAGCACAAAAAGCGCGCCTGGTAGCTGATCAGATTCGCGGCAAGCGTGTTGAAGATGCGTTGAATATTCTGACATTCAGCCCAAAAGAAGCCGCCGCAATCATTAAAAAAGTTCTGAATTCTGCTATCGCTAACGCTGAGCATAATGAGGGTGCAGATATTGATGAGTTACGTGTGTCGACCATTTTTGTTGATGAAGGTCTGACTATGAAGCGCATTCGTCCGCGTGCAAAAGGTCGTGCCGATCGTATTATGAAACGTACTTGTCATATCACTGTTAAAGTCGCTGACGAGTAATTAGGAGTTAGCCCATGGGTCAGAAAGTCCATCCTTACGGTTTCCGTTTAGGAATAGTTAAAGATCATAATTCAGTTTGGTATGCAGATAGCAAACAGTTTGCTAATAACCTGGTTGCCGACCTTACTGTGCGTCGCTATATAGAAGACAAGTTAAAGAATGCTTCTGTTAGCCGTATTGTTATTGAAAGGCCAGCACAAACAGCTCGCATTACTATTCACACTGCCCGTCCAGGTGTTGTGATCGGTAAAAAAGGCGAAGATGTCGATAAGCTACGCGCTGAATTAACAAAAATGATGGGTGTGCCAGTGCACATCAACATTGAAGAGATTCGCAAGCCGGATTTAGACGCAAAGTTAGTAGCGCAGAACGTTGCCCAACAATTAGAGCGTCGTGTTATGTTCCGCCGTGCTATGAAGCGTGCAGTACAAAACGCTTTGCGCCAAGGCGCTGAAGGTATCAAGATCCAAGTTAGCGGTCGTTTAGGTGGCGTAGAGATTGCGCGTACCGAATGGTATCGTGAAGGTCGTGTGCCACTACATACACTACGTGCCGATATTGATTATGCCACGTATGAGGCAGTAACCACCTTCGGAATCATCGGCGTTAAGGTATGGATATTCAAGGGTGAAATTCTGGGTGGCAGAAAAGTAGCTGAAGAAGCGTCTGCGAAAAAAGCAGCGGCCAAGAAATAGGTAGTTAGATATGTTACAGCCCAAGCGCACAAAATTCCGTAAGCAGATGAAAGGCCGTAACCGTGGCCTTGCTCAAAGCGGTAATGTTATTAGTTTTGGTGACTACGGTTTAAAAGCGGTTGGCCGTGGTCGAATTACTGCGCGTCAGATTGAATCAGCCCGTCGTGCTATGACTCGTCATATCAAACGTGGTGGTAAAATCTGGATTCGCGTTTTCCCAGATAAGCCAATTACGCAAAAGCCTTTAGAAGTTCGTATGGGTAAAGGTAAAGGTAGTGTAGAATACTGGGTTGCTCAGATTCAGCCTGGTAAAGTTCTATACGAAGTGCAAGGCGTATCTGAAGATTTGGCAAGAGAAGCATTTGCTTTAGCAGCTGCTAAGATTCCAGTGCCAACCACATTTGTTAAACGGACGGTGATGTGATGAAACTAGCTGAACTGAAAGATAAGCCTGTAGACGAACTTACAAAAGCCTTGATCACATTACGTGAGCAGCAATTTAAGTTGCGTATGCAGAAAGCAACCGGTCAGTTGGGTCAAACCCACTTACTGAAAGAAAACAAACAAGCTATTGCGCGCGTTAAGACTTTATTAGCGCAGAAGAAAGCAGGTAAATAATATGAGCGAAAAGCGAGTACGTACTGCAAGCGGTCGTGTTGTTAGTAATAAAATGGATAAAACCATAACAGTTCTTGTAGAGCGCCGAGTGAAGCATCCCTTATACGGGAAGTATTTAAACCGCTCTACCAAATTGCATGCGCATGATGAAGTCAACGAATGCAATATTGGTGATCTAGTTACTATTGCAGAGAGTCGTCCCCTTTCAAAGCTGAAAAGTTGGACGTTAAAGAGTATAGACGAGCGCGTAGCGCAAGTTTAAAAGAAACAGCATTATTAGCTTTGGGGCTAAACAATGATCCAGACACAATCGTATTTAGAAGTAGCAGATAACAGTGGTGCACGCCGTGTTATGTGCATTAAAGTGCTAGGCGGTTCTCATCGCCGTTATGCAGCTGTTGGTGACATCATTAAAGTCACCGTTAAAGAAGCGATTCCACGTGGCAAAGTTAAAAAAGGCCAGGTGATGAGCGCAGTAGTGGTACGTACCCGTAAGGGTGTGCGTCGCCCAGATGGTTCTTTGATCAAGTTTGATGATAACGCTGCGGTATTGCTAAACGCCCAGTTGGCACCTATCGGTACGCGTATTTTCGGACCGGTAACACGTGAGCTACGTTCTGAGCGTTTTATGAAGATCATTTCATTAGCGCCAGAAGTGCTGTAATAAACGTAGGTTTGAGGATCTAGCAATGTTAAAAATCAAACGTGATGATGAAGTTATCGTGATTGCCGGTAAAGATAAGGGCAAACGTGGTAAAGTACAAAAAGTTCGCACCGACGGCAAATTGCTTGTTGCAGGCGTGAATCTTGTTAAAAAACACCAGCGTGCCAACCCGAATGTGGGCCAGGCAGGCGGCATTGTGGAAAAAGAAGCGGCTATTGATGCGTCGAACGTGGCTATCTATAATCCGCAAACTCAGAAAGCCGATCGCGTAGGTTTTCGTTTTGAAGGCGAGAAAAAAGTGCGCTTCTTCAAGTCGAATAATGCGCTGATTGAAGCTTAATTTATAAAGGTTGAGTGAGATGGCAACACGTCTAAAAGAATTATACGATCAAGAGCTGGTCGCAAAGCTAAAAGAAGAGCTTAAGCTTGATAACGTCATGCAAGTTCCTCGCATCACCAAAATCACCTTGAATATGGGTGTGGGTGAAGCCATTGGCGATAAGAAAATACTTGAAAACGCTGTAAAAGATTTAGAAGCGATTAGTGGTCAAAAAGTTGTTGTAACTAAAGCGCGTCGTTCTATAGCAGGTTTTAAAGTGCGTGAAGGCTGGCCAATAGGCTGTAAAGTAACCTTGCGCTCTGACCGCATGTATGAGTTTCTTGATCGTTTGATCTCCATTGCAATACCACGTGTACGTGACTTCCGTGGTGTTAGCGCGAAATCCTTTGATGGACGCGGTAACTTTGCAATGGGTGTAAATGAGCAAATCATTTTCCCAGAAATTGATTATGATAAAGTTGACAAGTTGCGTGGATTGGATATTGCAATCACCACGACAGCTCGTACTGACGAAGAAGGCCGTGCATTATTACGCGCGTTCAACTTCCCATTGAAAAGCTAAGGTATACGAATGGCAAAGACATCAATGATAATGCGCGATATTAAACGCGCAAAGCTAGTAGCAAAATTTGCAGACAAGCGTGAAAGTCTGAAGACTGTAATTAATAGCACAACTGCTTCTGATGAAGAGAAGTGGGAAGCACAAATACAGTTACAGAAACTACCGCGTGACGCTAGCCCAATCCGTCAGCAACGTCGTTGCAGACTGACTGGCCGCCCACACGGTGTGTATAGAAAATTCGGTCTTTGCCGTAACCAGATCCGGGAGGCCGCAATGCGTGGTGATATCCCAGGTTTGGTGAAGTCTAGCTGGTAATTAGAGGAATTAAACAATGAGTATGCAAGACCCTATTGCCGATATGCTGACTCGCATTCGTAACGGACAGATGGCAGAGAAGAAAGTCGTTTCTATGCCTTCATCAAATGTGAAAGTTGCGATTGCTAATATCCTTGTTGAAGAAGGTTACGTACTTTCAGCGAAAGTTGACGGTGCTGAGAAAAAGCCTGTATTGAACATTGAGCTAAAATATTTTAATGGCAAACCTGTTATTGAGAAAATCGTACGCGTAAGTCGTCCTAGCTTGCGTATTTATAAATCAGCTAAAGACCTGCCTCAAGTGAGTGCTGGTTTGGGCGCTGCGATTATATCAACAAGTAAAGGTTTGATGACTGATAGACAAGCACGCGCCGAAAATATCGGTGGCGAAATCATCTGTAACGTATTCTAATAGGGAGTTATCCATGTCTCGTATAGCTAAGAGTCCTGTAACTATCCCAGCCGGCGTTACAGTGAAGCTCGACAATCAGACGCTAAGCGTCAAAGGTAGTAAGGGCTCATTAGAGTTCGTACTACACGATTCAGTAGCGATTTCGCAAGAAGCAGATGTTTTAACTGTTTCTTCGAAAGACGAAAAGAGCTGGTCACAAGCAGGTACGGCGCGTTCTTTAATCAATAATATGATTATTGGTGTGAGCACAGGTTTTGAGCGCAAGCTGCAGTTGGTAGGTGTTGGTTACCGTGCTAAGGCAAATGGCAATGTATTAAACCTCTCTTTGGGTTTTTCACATCCGCTTGATTATCAATTGCCAGAAGGTATTACCGCTGAAACGCCATCGAACACTGAAATTGTTCTGAAAGGCATTGATAAGCAAGCACTCGGCCAGGCTGCCGCAGAAATACGTGCATTCCGCGCACCAGAGCCCTACAAAGGTAAGGGTGTTCGCTATGCTGATGAACATGTTCGCCGTAAAGAAGCGAAGAAAAAATAAAGGTAAGGGCTATGAGCGTTAAAAATATAGCAAGATTGCGTAGAGCGCGTCGCACAAGAGTCAAGATTCGTGAGTTAGGTGGTGTTCGCTTATCCGTTCATCGCACGCCGCGTCATATATATGCGCAAATACTTACCGCTGATGGCGCAAAAGTACTTGCGAGTGCTTCTACACTCGATGAAAGCTTGCGTTCTGGTAAAACTAGCAATGTCGATGCGGCAGTAGCCGTAGGCAAGTTAGTTGCTGAGCGTGCAAAGCAGGCTGGTGTTGATCAAGTTTCTTTTGATCGCAGTGGTTATAAATATCATGGCCGTGTAAAAGCGTTGGCTGATTCAGCTCGTGAAGCTGGCTTACAATTTTAAGGTGATTGGCGATGGCATTTAACGATAAAAAAGACGAAAACCAAGAAGGTATTCAAGAGAAGTTGATCCAGGTTAACCGTGTTGCCAAAGTGGTAAAAGGTGGTCGTGTGTTCAGCTTTACCGCACTAACTGTTGTTGGTGATGGTAATGGTCGTGTAGGGTTTGGTCGCGGTAAAGCGCGCGAAGTCCCAGCAGCTATTCAAAAAGCGATGGAAGCAGCACGTCGTAGCATGGTTACAGTAGAGCTTAATAATGGCACTATTCAGTACCCAACTAAAGCGCGACATGGTGCAGCTAAAGTATTCATGCAGCCAGCTTCACCAGGTACTGGTGTTATTGCCGGCGGTGCGATGCGTGCTGTACTAGAGGTGGCCGGTGTACAAGATGTTTTAGCAAAAATATACGGCTCAACTAACCCTGTTAACGTTGTACGTGCCACCATTAATGGCCTGGTTAACGTTAGCTCTCCAGAGCAAGTTGCCGCAAAGCGCGGTAAAACTGTTGAAGAGATTCTTTAAATAGGTGGAAAAAATGAGTGACAAAAAAACGCTCAGAGTAACCCTGGTCCGTAGTGTTACGGGCCGTATAAAAAAACATCAAGCTTGTGTAGCTGGTTTGGGTCTGCGTCGTATAAATCATACTGTTGAAGTAGAAGATACACCTTCTGTTCGCGGCATGATCAATAAAGTATATTACATGGTACGTATCGAGGATTAATCATGACTGAGCAAATGCGTTTAAATACCATGAGTCCTGCTGATGGCCATAAGCAAGCTGCAAGGCGTGTTGGTCGTGGTATTGGTAGCGGTCTAGGTAAAACATGCGGCCGTGGTCACAAGGGTCAGAAATCCCGTTCAGGTGGTCGCGTACGTCCAGGTTTTGAAGGCGGTCAGATGCCTTTACAGAAGCGTTTACCAAAATTTGGTTTCACTTCACGTATTTCTCGCGTAACTGCGCAAGTGCGTTCAGCCGAACTTAATTTAGTTAATGCTGATGTAATCGATTTGGAAGCTTTAAAAGCAGCCAACATCATTAATGAAAATATTTTGCGAGTTAAAGTCTTTTTATCCGGCGATGTAACTAAAGCTGTGGTAATTAAAGGCCTAGCAGTGACAAAAGGTGCGAAAGCAGCTATTGAAGCCGCAGGCGGCAAAGTAGAAGAATAAGCAGGCAATCATGGCTAAACCCCAAGCGTTAAACATGAGTAATGGTTCGGGATTAGGCGAGTTATGGACTCGCCTTCGTTTTCTAATTCTTGCCATTATTGTTTACCGAATAGGTACACATATTCCAGTGCCAGGTATTAACCCTGTGCAACTTGAGGCTATGTTTAACCAAAATTCGGGTACGATACTTGGCCTGTTTAATATGTTCTCTGGTGGTGCACTCGAGCGTATGAGTATTCTCGCATTGGGTATCATGCCGTATATTTCGGCAGCGATTATCATGCAGCTACTGACGCCAGTGACGCCACAGTTAGATCAGTTAAAGAAAGAAGGTGAGCAGGGTAGGCGTCAGCTTACGCAGTACACACGCTACGGTACCTTGTTTTTAGCGCTTATTCAGGCCACGGGTATGTCGGTAGGTATGGCTTCTCAGGGTTTGTTTTTTAACTCAGGTCCTGAAACCTTAATTGTAGCGATTGTCTCTTTAGTGACTGGCGCTATATTCATGATGTGGCTGGGTGAGCAAGTTACTGAACGCGGTATAGGTAATGGTATTTCCATGCTTATTTTCGCAGGTATTGTTGCAGGCTTACCATCGGCTATTGTGCAGTCAATTGAGCAGGCACGCCAAGGCGAATTAAACTTCTTGGTGTTGTTGTTGGTTCTGATTGTAGCCTTAGCTGTAACGTGGATAGTTGTTAAAGTAGAGCGCGGCCAGCGTCGTGTTACTATTAACTACGCTAGACGCCAGCAAGGTCGCAGAATGGTACAAGGGCAAACAAGCCACTTGCCATTGAAGATAAATATGGCCGGTGTTATACCTCCCATTTTTGCATCGAGTATATTGCTGTTTCCAGCATCGATAGCACAATGGTTTGGTCAATCATCGGATAGTATGGGCTGGTTACAGGATGTTGCCTTTATATTAGGCCCAGGTCAGCCGTTAAATATTATTCTGTTTACTGTGTTGATCGTGTTTTTCTGTTTCTTCTACACGGCGCTGATGTTTAGTCCGAAAGAAGTTGCTGAAAACCTAAAACGATCTGGCGCTTTTTTACCGGGTATACGTCCTGGTGAGCAGACGGCTAATTATATAGACAAAGTTTTAACAAGATTAACCTTGTTCGGTTCTGCATACATGGCTGCTGTATGTTTGTTACCTCAAGCGTTAATTGTTACGGCGAATGTACCCTTCTATCTGGGTGGTACTTCGCTATTAATCGTGGTTGTTGTGGTTATGGATTTCATGGCGCAAGTTCAATCACATTTGCTTTCGAACCAGTACCAAGGTCTGATGCAGAAAGCAAACTTACAATCGTATGGTAGAAGATAAAAGCGCAAATGCGCATTCTGGAGTAACACGATGAGAGTACGTGCTTCTGTAAAAAAAGTTTGCCGTGACTGTAAAATTGTCAAGCGTAAAGGTGTTGTTCGGGTGATTTGTACGACAGAACCCCGTCATAAGCAACGCCAAGGCTGATAATTACAAAATTGGTTGATTTTTGAGTAATCTGGCGCTATATTGCTGCGCCTTTCGAATAACATAAACCACGGAGAAAGTTGAATGGCTCGTATTGCCGGTGTCAACATACCAGATAACAAACACGCTGTGATTTCACTTACCTACATTTATGGTATTGGACGCACAACAGCAAAGAATTTGTGTGCAGCAGCTGGTATTAGTGAAGGCGCAAAAATTGCTGATTTATCTGATGAATCATTAGAAAAGCTACGTACTGAAGTAGCTAAGCTTGCGGTTGAAGGTGATCTTCGCCGTGAAGTGAACATCAATATTAAACGTTTACTGGATCTGGGTTGCTTCCGCGGATTACGTCATCGTAGAAATTTACCGCTGCGTGGTCAGCGTACGAAGACAAACGCACGCACTCGTAAAGGTCCGCGTAAAGCGATCCGTCGATAATTAACACATTGTTTTTGGGAAGATAGTATGGCAAAGCCAAGTCAAAAACCCCGTAAAAAGGTAAAGAAGAGTGTTGTTGATGGTGTGGCGCATATCCATGCTTCCTTTAACAACACAATAATCACCATTAGCGACAGACAAGGTAATACTTTGAGCTGGGCTACATCCGGTGGTTCTGGATTTCGTGGCTCACGTAAGAGCACGCCTTTTGCTGCCCAGGTAGCTGCTGAAAGAGCAGGTATTGCAGCACAAGATTATGGTCTAAAGAATCTCGATGTTGAGGTTAAAGGCCCCGGCCCTGGTCGTGAATCAGCTGTTCGTGCATTGAACGGTTGTGGCTACAAAATTACCAGTATTAAAGATGTTACGCCGATCCCCCATAACGGGTGTCGTCCGGCTAAGAAACGTCGTGTTTAATTGAGCTCTCAGGAATAAAGTAATGGCAAGATATATTGGCCCAACTTGTAAGCTGTCCAGACGTGAAGGTACCGATCTTTTCTTAAAAAGTGGTATTCGTTCCCTAGATAGTAAATGTAAGGTGGAAACCATTCCAGGTCAGCACGGCGCACGTCGCTCACGCTTATCGGAATATGGTGTTCAGTTACGTGAAAAACAAAAAGTACGTCGTATGTACGGTGTGCTTGAAAAGCAATTCCGTAATTACTACAAAGAAGCTGCTCGCTTAAAAGGTGCTACCGGTGAAAACCTACTAGTACTATTGGAAAGCCGTTTAGATAACGTTGCTTACCGTATGGGCTTTGGTTCTACTCGTGCAGAAGCGCGTCAGTTGGTATCACACAAAGCAATTAGTGTGAACGGCCAAACTGTTAACGTAGCATCCTATAAAGTGCAGGCTGGTGACGTAATAGCGATTCGTGAAAAATCGAAAAGCCAGTTGCGCATCAAGCAGTCTTTGGATATTTCAGCGCAACGTGCTGACGTCGACTGGGTTGATGTAAACACGGAAAAGCTGGAAGGTGTATTCAAGCGCGTGCCTGAGCGTCAGGATTTGCCTGCGGAAATCAACGAAAACTTAATTGTTGAGTTGTACTCCAAGTAATCTTTGATTTATTGACGAGGGTAGGTAGAACTATGGGCAGTAGCGTAACAGAATTTTTAACGCCAAAAGTCATTCACGTTGAAGAGATAGCTTCTACGCACGCCAGAGTAGTACTTGAGCCTTTGGAGCGTGGTTTCGGTCACACATTAGGAAACGCATTACGTCGCATCCTATTGTCTTCAATGCCAGGTAGTGCAATTACCGAAGTGGAAATTGCCGGTGTAGAGCACGAATACAGCACGATTGAAGGTGTTCGTGAAGATGTCATGGACATTTTGCTGAATCTAAAAGGCGTGGCTATTGTTATGCCTGGCCGTGATGAAGCAGTAATTACTCTGAAGAAAAAAGGACCATGTATTATTACAGCTGCAGATATTCAGCTAGATCAAGACATGGAAATTAAGAACCCAGAGCAGGTTATCGCTACACTTTCAGCGAAAGCTGAAATCGACATGAAAATCACAGTGAGCCATGGTCGTGGTTACTCCACCGCTGAATCTCGCTTACATGTCGATGACGAAACCCGTGCGATTGGTAAATTGCAATTAGATGCAACATTCAGCCCAGTATTGCGCGTTTCTTATAATGTTGAGAACGCACGTGTTGAGCAGCGTACCGATTTAGATAAGCTGGTTTTAGATTTAGAGACCAATGGTACTTTAGATCCAGAAGAAGCTATCCGTCGTGCAGCGACTATTCTTCAGCAGCAGCTAGCCGCTTTTGTAGATTTACAGAGCGAAGCCGTGGCAGAGCCCGTTGAAGAAGAAGAAGAAGTTGATCCAATGTTGCTACGTCCAGTTGACGATTTAGAGTTGACCGTACGTTCAGCGAACTGCTTGAAAGCAGAAAGCATTTATTACATCGGTGATTTGGTACAACGTACCGAAGTTGAGCTGTTAAAAACGCCTAACTTAGGTAAGAAATCGCTAACCGAAATCAAAGATGTATTAGCTAGCCGTGGCTTACATTTAGGCATGCGCCTAGATAACTGGCCGCCAAGCAGCTTAAAAAATGATGATCGCGTACTAAATCGCTAATCAACATCACTCAACCAAATTGTTTTAAGCATTGCTGAGACAGCAAAAGCAAAGATAGGAATAAGACCATGCGTCATCGTAAAAGTGGCCGTAAATTTAATAGAACATCAGCGCACCGTTCAGCCATGTTTCGTAATATGGTGAATTCATTGGTTGAGCATGAGTTGATCAAAACAACTTTACCTAAAGCCAAAGAACTACGTCGTTTTGCTGAGCCATTAATCACTATAGCAAAAGAAGATTCGGTCGCTAACCGTCGTTTAGCATTTGACCGTTTACGTAGCAAAGAAAGTGTTGGTAAGTTATTTAACGAACTAGGTCCACGCTATCAAAATCGTCCCGGCGGTTACTTGCGTGTATTGAAGGCTGGCTTCCGTGCTGGTGACAATGCGCCAATGGCCTACGTCGAACTGGTCGATCGTCCAGTTGCAGACGTCGAAGACGACGAGTAAACAAAAAGGGGCTTAGGCCCCTTTTCTCTTTCACGTATTTATCTACTCTTACCACGACTTCAATATAGCTTATGACGATTTGGGTTGACGCAGATGCATGCCCACGCGATGTGCGTGATGTATTGTGCAATGCTGCTGTACGTCGGCAGGTCACCATTGTTTTTGTTGCTAATAGCTATCTTAGCCTTCCACGTTCACCGTATATACAGTCAATTCAAGTCGAAAAAGGCTTTGATGTGGCCGATAATAAAATTGTGCAAAGTTGCGAAGCGAATGATTTGGTCATTACCGGCGATATTCCGCTGGCTGCGGAAGTGCTTGAGAGCTGTCCCAGTGCATCGGTGATTAACCCCTACGGCCAGGAATACGACTTAGCCAACATTCGCCAGCGCTTAGCAATGCGTGATCTTATGCAAAGCCTGCGTGATGATTATGGCGTGCAGACCTCCGGTAAGCCCCGTTACGCCAACAAGCAGTTAAAAGCGTTTTCTGATGCGCTAGATAGGTATTTAACCAAACACAAGTAATCCCTTACTTATGTCCAATCACTGCTATTTTTCTAATAGCGGTTTTAAAAACTGACCGGTAAACGATTGGCTTTGCTCGCCAACCTCTTCTGGTGTACCTGTTGCGATAATCATACCGCCACCGCTACCACCTTCAGGCCCTAAATCAATCACCCAGTCTGCTGTTTTAATCACATCAAGGTTGTGCTCAATCACCACGATGGTATTGCCTTGGTCACGCAAGGCGTGCAATACGCCGAGTAACTGTTTTATATCGTGGAAATGCAAACCAGTGGTAGGCTCATCCAAGATATACAGTGTCTTGCCAGTATCGCGTTTAGATAACTCTTTGGCTAACTTGACGCGCTGCGCTTCACCACCGGATAACGTGGTAGCCGCTTGCCCTAAGCGCACATAAGATAAGCCCACATCCATCAAGGTTTGTAATTTGCGTGATAGGGCCGGAATATTAGTGAAAAACGGTAATGCATCTTCAACCGTCATATTCAGCACTTCATCGATAGATTTGCCTTTATATTGTACTTCTAATGTCTCACGATTATAGCGCTTACCCTGACAGATATCGCAGGGGACATAAACATCAGGCAAAAAGTGCATCTCCACCTTGGTAACACCATCACCTTGGCAAGCCTCGCAACGACCACCCTTAACGTTAAAGCTGAATCGCCCCACCTTATAGCCGCGTGAGCGTGCCTCTTGTGTGCCGGCGAATAATTCACGAATCGAGGTGAATATGCCCGTGTAGGTAGCGGGATTAGAGCGCGGTGTGCGTCCAATAGGGCTTTGGTTGATATCGATACATTTATCAACCAGTTCTAAACCGCTGATCTCAGTATAAGGTGCTGGCGTTAATGTAGTTGCCCCATTCAAAACCGTCGCCGCTAATGGATATAAGGTTTGATTAATTAATGTCGATTTACCAGAGCCTGAGACACCTGTAATACAGGTAAACAAGCCCAATGGGATGTGCAGATCAACATCGCGTAGATTGTTGCCGCTGGCGCCATGTAAAACTATCTCATGACCTGGTTTCGCTTTATTGCGCACGCCTGGTATAGCAATGCATTCTTCACCGGATAGATAACGGCCGGTAATCGAATCTTTATTGGCGATGATGTCATCCATGG
>SMEQ01000058.1_pt1 | contig 34974 bp, 28 predicted proteins | sample 2456281 | NCBI WGS metagenome assembly SMEQ01 (sample SAMN10132596, study PRJNA489261) | soil metagenome | isolation source: day1 antibiotic-loamy sand soil ammended with raw manure from dairy cow... | place: USA | collected 2015-04-01
AATTGTGCCATCGATTTTTCTTGAGCAAGCTCAAGATCACGACCGGCACGATCAGCGGCTTCCAAACCTTCTGCAATCAGTTTTTGACGCTCTGCCATTGCATTCACAATGAAGGGCCAAATAAACTTCATACAAAAAGCGACAAAAATCAGAAACGTAATGGACTGACCAATTAACGTTAGATTTATGTTCATGTCGGTTCCCCTGCCTTGATTAATGAACTACAAAAAGCATTAATATTTATGCAAGAGTTGGAGCAACAACAAACAAGATATACATCGCGATACCAACACCGATCATCGGTACAGCATCTAGTAAACCAGCGATTAGGAACATTCTACCCATTAAAGTAGCGCCCAATTCTGGCTGACGTGCGATACCATCTAGCAACTTACCGCCTAAGATAGCAAAACCGATCGCTGTACCTAAGGCACCCAAACCGATCATCAACGCAACTGAAATAAGAGCTAAGCCCATTTTATTCTCCTAAAGTTTAAGGTTTAAATGTAAATTGTTAATTAATGTTCTTCTGCGACTTGGAACGCCATATCCATATAAACAATGGATAGGATCATAAATACAAATGCTTGTAATGTAATTATAAGAACATGGAACACAGCCCAAGCCCACTGTAATACACCAGCAAATGTACCTAAGAGTAGACCCGCACCGTACATCAGTGCGATCAATATAAAGATGATTTCTCCGGCATACATATTACCGAACAAACGCAGACCGAGTGAAAAAGGCTTAGCAAACAAGGCAACCGTTTCTAAGGTTAAGTTAATAACCATCAAAAGTGGTGCAAAAACAATGCCTATACCTTTAAAAGAGGGCTCAAAAGGATGGCAGGTCAACTCTTTCGCGTAACCCAGCAGGCCCTTATTAATAATGCTATAAACAACCATTAAGAAAAACACAGCTACTGCTATACCTAAAGCCACGTTTGGATCGGTTGTAGGGACTATTTTAAAGAATAAATTCGGGTTACCACTAATTTTTGCCGCAAGCATTGGAATCCAGTCAACAGCGACTAAATCCATTAAATTCATTAGGAAAACCCAAACAAAAATAGTCAACGCCATTGGGGCAACTAATCGACTTTTATGAAAAAAGGTATCTTTGGTTGTGTTATCAACAAACTCAACAACCATTTCGGCAAAGTTGACAAAACCACTGGGTACGCCTGAACTGGCTTTCTTAGCGACACGCCAAAAAAAGAAACAGAAAATTGCACCTAGGCCAATTGACCACAACATGGAATCCACGTGTATCGCCATAAAACCCATATTTGCAGCTTCTTCATACGTTTCTGCAAACTTCCAAACCGTGCCGGTTACATTTCCATCAACATCTTTTATAGGCAAGCGCCCATAAGTCATATTTTGTAAGTGATGTAGAATATAATCACTGCTAGTTATTACTTCACCTTCCGCAGCCATGAATTTTACCCAACTTTTAAAATGTTTGATTGTCTGTTCGATACAATAAGTATCAACAGGTGGTGCATAAACCATAAACCCACATAGGCGATAAAAAATACTGCTATGTGTTGTTTACTAACCGTCATGGTTATAAAGCTATAAGCAAACATCACTGTTGTTAATAAAAACTTACTACCCTGTGCAACATACAATGATTGTATTGCTTTTTCTAAATCTTGCGCGGCTCGATAACGTGAAGCCCGCCAATAAAACAGTACTGTAGGCAGTAAGAACACGCTAGTACCTAAAAGGACTGGCTGTAAGAAGTGGCTATTAATAATAAAAACTAGCGCACTGCTTAAAACTAAAGTTAGTGTATCAAGCATTAATACTGTTCTGATAATTGCTTGATGTTTAACGTGTACTGCCTTAAAACGTTGTTTTTTAAGCTTCATATCACGTTACTTTCTTACCCGCATAAGCGAGGCGCATTATAGAGAGAATAAATCCTAGCTTCAAGGCAATTTTCATAAATCACTGAAAACTCATTATTTTGCAATTTTCGGTATTTAACGCCTTAAATGCTGTAAAACGCCGTCTAACTCATCCAAACTGTTATAACGGATGACGACTTTACCCTTACCCTTTGCCCCATGTTGCAATAAAACTGCGCTACCTAACTTTTCTGATAGCTCATTCTCTAACTGTTTGATATCTGCACTGGGTTCAGTGGCGACTTTGGCGCTTTTTTTCCCTTGTTGTAATTTACGTACCAGGGATTCGGTTTGTCTCACCGATAAGGCTTTTGCAACCACTTCATTAGCGGCTTCCGTTTGTGCGTCTTCCGATAAGCCTAATAATGCGCGTGCATGGCCCATTTCTAAATCGCCATATTCCAACATGCGGCGTACATCTTCACGCAAACCCATTAAACGTAATAAATTGGTAATTGTTGTGCGTGATTTACCGACAATATCAGCGACTTCTTGTTGTGTTAGCTCAAACTCTTGCTGTAAACGTTGCAGTGCCATTGCTTCTTCAATGGGATTTAAATCTTCACGTTGAATGTTTTCAATTAAAGCCATGGCTAAGGCGGCTTCATCACTAACATTCTTAATAATCACTGGGACGCTATCTAAGCCAGCTATTTGGCTGGCGCGCCAACGGCGCTCACCGGCTATGATTTCGTATTTTTCTTCGGCTATTGCACGGACAACAATAGGCTGAATAAGCCCTTGTGATTTAATTGAATTAGCTAGATCTTCTAATGCCTCAGGCGACATATCTCTGCGTGGTTGGTACTTACCGCGCTGTAAAAACTCTATTGGCAATTCTTTTTGTTGTGATTGTATGGATCGCTCTTCAGGCTGTTCTTTTGCTGCAGAACTTGCTTCTAGCAAAGCATCTAAACCTCTACCTAGCCCACGTTTTTTAACCGCCATTTATACGTTCTCTCTGATTGTTTTTTTCTTAGCATTGCGTCGTAGTATTTCACCCGCTAAGGCTAAGTACGCTAAAGCACCGCGTGACGATTTATCGTATTTTATCACCGGTAAACCATGGCTTGGTGCTTCTGCCAGTCTTACATTTCTTGGGATACACGTACGGTAGACGGTATCACCAAAATGCTCAAGAAGTTGTGCTGATACGTCTTTTGTAAGGCTATTACGTGGGTCATACATGGTACGTAAAATACCTTCAATCTCTAAATCTTTATTTAATTCTTGTTGAATGCGCCCAATGGTATTCATTAAATCGCTTAAGCCTTCTAGCGCATAATACTCACATTGCATGGTAATAATCACACCATCGGCTGCAACTAATCCATTAATGGTGAGCATACTCAGTGAAGGCGGACAATCCATTAAAATATAATCGTAGCGTGATCTGACTTTATCGATAGCAATTTTTAAACGGCGTTCTCGGTTAGTTAATTGCAGTAAGCCAACTTCAGCACCGGTTAAATCGGCGTTAGCCGCTAGTAAATCGTAACCAGCATCCGTACCGTAGTGAATGGCCTCATCTATCTCGCATTCACCCATTAAGACATCATAGCTACTTAGTTCAAGTTGGTGCTTACTTACACCGCTTCCCATCGTTGTATTGCCTTGAGGATCTAAATCAATCAATAAGACTGCTTTTTTTGTGGCAGCTAAGGATGCGGCTAAATTAATCGCTGTAGTGGTTTTACCTACCCCACCTTTTTGGTTAGCAATTGCCAATACTTTGCTCACTCAAAGCCTCGCAGTGATTGTGAAATAATAACAAGATGACGTTCGGATTCGTTGCCTGGCCATGTAATGGGTAAAACCTTATAAGGTTTATTTATTGCCTGCAACTCAACTTCAGGGTATTGGCCTTTCATAGCAAAGTAATAGCCATCGTCGGCACAAACTTGCTCACTGCCGCTTAACATATCTGCCAAGCTAGCAAATGCACGACTGATAATACCATCATATTTTTGTTCTGTTGCTAACTGTTCAATACGACAGTTAAGCACTGTGACATTTTCTAAGGCTAATTGTGTTTTTACGTGCTGTAAAAACCGTGTTTTTTTACCATTGCTGTCAAGCAAACTATAGTGATTATCAGGGTATAAAATAGCTAAAGGTATACCCGGTAAACCCGCACCAGTACCCACATCTAATAGTTTCTTCCCGTGGATATGTTTGGCAATGCTGAGACTATCTAACAAATGCCTATCTAACATATCTTTGAGTGTACGTACTGCTGTTAGATTATAGGTTTTATTCCATTTTTCTAATAACAGTAAGTATTGTTCAAATTGTTGAACTTGAAGGTCGCTGACTTCCATGTCCAATAATTTTACGCGTTTTTTTATTTGTTCAACTAAATCACGCAACGTTGCTACGCCCTAATAATCCGTGTTTTTTAAGATAAACCAACAATAATGAAACCGCTGCTTGTGTCACGCCCGGAATTCTAGAGGCTTGCGCCAATGTTTGTGGCCTGGCATTAATCAGCTTTTGTTTTACTTCGTTGGACAAGCCTTCTATTTTCGAATAATCCAAATCTTTTGCAATAGTTGCGTTCTCATAGCGATGCAATCGAGCAATTTCATCTTTTTGACGAACAATATATCCCTCATATTTGCACTGGATTTCTATTTGCTCAACCACTTGTGGATCCGGCAAATCAGATTCCATAATTTCAGCGATATGCTGATAAGTGACTTCTGGGCGTTTTAATAAATCCGCTAAACTGTGTTCACGTGCTAAGGGTTTTTCAAATAATTGATTAAACGCTGTCGCTTGTTCGCTTTTTGTTTGTACCCATGTTTGTCGCAACCGTTGTTGCTCTAATTCGATTGCTTCACGTTTATTGCAGAAATGTTGCCATTGTTTTTCACCGATCAAACCTAATTCACGGGCTTTTTCAGTTAAACGTAAATCAGCGTTATCTTCGCGTAATAATAAACGATATTCTGCACGACTGGTAAACATCCGATAAGGTTCTTTGGTTCCCATGGTGATTAAATCATCAACCATCACACCCGTGTAAGCTTGATCACGTGTTGGATACCATGCTGCTTTATTTTGTGCGCGTAAAGCAGCATTCAAACCCGCTAATAAACCTTGTGCTGCTGCTTCTTCATAGCCGGTTGTTCCGTTTATTTGGCCAGCAAAAAACAAATTGGGCATTAGTTTGCTTTCCAGTGAGTTTTCTAAATCTCTTGGATCAAAAAAATCATACTCAATGGCATAACCTGGACGAGTAATGTGTGCGTTTTCGAAACCTTTGATTGAGTGCACTAAGTCTAATTGCACATCAAAAGGCAAACTTGTAGAAATACCATTCGGATATAACTCATGCGTATTTAAACCTTCAGGTTCTATAAACACTTGATGTGAGTTTTTATCGGAAAAACGATGGATTTTATCTTCTATCGACGGACAGTAACGCGGGCCAATACCCTCAATCACCCCGGTGTACATGGGTGATCTATCTAAACCACTACGAATAATATCGTGGGTTTTTTCGTTAGTATGGGTAATCCAACAACATACTTGTTCGGGATGTTGCTCAACTGAACCCATAAACGACATAACCGGTGCGGGTGTATCGCCCCACTGCTGCTGTAGATCAGTAAAGTTAACTGATCGCGCATCAATGCGTGGCGGGGTACCGGTTTTTAATCGATCAACCCGAAAAGGTAATTCCCGCAAACGTTTCGCTAAAGCTGTTGAGGGTGGATCACCAACTCTACCGCCTGAATGTTGTTCTAAACCAACATGAATTTTCCCACCTAAAAATGTCCCAGTCGCTAATACCACCGCATCGGCTAAAAAACGTAAGCCCATATTAGTGACAACACCGCATACCTGATGATTTTCAACAATTAAGTCATCAGCGGCTTGTTGGAAAATTTTCAAGTTTTCTTGGTTTTCTAATACCGCACGAATCGCCGCTTTATAGAGAATTCTATCGGCTTGCGCACGTGTTGCACGCACTGCAGGGCCTTTACTGGCATTCAATACGCGAAACTGTATACCTGCTAAATCTGTAGCGGTTGCCATAGCACCGCCCATTGCATCGACTTCTCTTACCAAATGGCTTTTACCAATACCACCAATGGCTGGGTTACATGACATAGCACCTAAGGTTTCAATGTTATGTGTTAGCAATAAGGTCGATACGCCCATGCGAGCACTGGCTAATGCAGCTTCTGTTCCTGCATGACCACCGCCAATAATTATTACGCCAAACTTTTCTGGATAAATCACAGCTATAGCCTCAGCTTGTGAAAAGGGGGAGCTAGTATACGGATTGGCTAAAAAATCAACAAGTTGTATTCTTTAAAGCTAATTGTTATTTAAGAAGTATATTAATTAACTATATAAATAAATATATAGTATTAAATGGTTATTATAGTCTTACGATTTTTTGTTAATAAGTCACTTATCTTTAATTATATCAATTGTTTATAGCATTTATAACTGTCCTTAAAGTAGTGCTAAAGGGTGTAGTTAAGACGGTATAGAAAAGTTGAACTTTTAACCTTTTTTTAAGAAAGTGAATAAGCACTGTTTTTAAATAAATTGGTACACAGCATGTATTCAGCATGTTATTTAGTGATGAGTAAGGTTTAGCGCAAGCTGTTAACTAGTTGTGTATAAGATGTATAAGTTTATTTTGTGGGTAAGTTTGTGGGTAACTATTGTATAAACCTTGTTTTTAGTCTGTATTGTTGGGTATTCATTATTAATAATAATTACTGTTAGTAACTTTTAAAGATGCAGTGCTTTTTATAGGAATAATAAAAAGTACTGAATAGTTGAATATGTGTTTAGCGTGGGTAGGAATAGTATTTTTTACAGTAAACCACGACGTTGAGCCATTAAAGCTGCCTGCGCTCGATTGCTAATATTTAGCTTGCTGTAAAGATCTCGAATATAGGTATTAACGGTATGTAGGCTAAGCCCAAGGCTATGAGCTACTTCACGATTGCGCATACCTTTAGCAATAGCGGTTAGCACTTCGGTCTCTCTCTGCGTGAGAGCGATCTCCTTGTCTTCTGTTTCTTTATCTTGTTGAAAGTAGTTAATTAGCCGTTTTGCTATAGTAGAAGACATAGGCGGATGCCCTTCCTTCATTAGTTCTAATTGCTTGGCTAAATAGGCTTGTGGTTGGCTTTTAAGAAGATAGCCTGTTGCTCCTGCTGCTAAGGCTTGAAATAGATTGTCATCATCATCGTAAATCGTGGTAACAATAACCGCTACATTGGGTAATTTTTTTACTGCGTCGGCAATTAAATCAATACCTGAGCCATCAGGAAGTCCAATATCAACCAGCAATATCGACCATGCCTGTTTCTTAAGTTGCGCCCGCGCTTGCTGTAAAGAATCGGCAAGCACAATATTTGCTGAAGGAAATACGGACTGGGCTAGTGTTGTTAACCAGAGTTGTGTATCGGCTAGGTCTTCAACAATAAGTATCTGCATAACTATTTATTTCTCGACGCCTTCTGTCATATTTAGCGGTACTGTTAAGCAAGTTAGCGTGCCTTTGCTTTGAGAAGTAAAGTGTAGACTAGCACCGAGTAGCGCTACGCGATTGTTTAGGTTTGTTAATCCATGTCCTTTATGTTGTGCTTCTCCACTAAAACCATCCCCATCATCGTATAGCTTGCATTGTAATGCTTGCCCTTCTAACTGCATATCAATCTGTAGGTAGTTTGCATGCGCATGGCGAATAATATTAGTGATAAGTTCGCGGATAAGGGATAAAAAATGTCGATAGGTGAAATACTCTAGTAGGTAAGACTGGTTAAAGTCCACTAAAGGCCAATGCAGTTCTATACCGGCACTTTCACAGCGTATATAGCTTTCTTCGCGAAGTTCGGCGATTAATTGTGTTAATGCGATGGGTTCACCCGCTAATCCACGCACTATGCTGCGCATAGTGACTAGCCCCATATTAATGGTGTCACGTACATCTTCAAGTTGGGGTTGATGTAAGCCTGTTAATAAAATTGAACCTAAATCATCATGTAAATCCTGGCCAATACGTAAACGCTCTTTTCGTGCCCCTTCTTGATAGGCTTGCCGATTTTCATTGGCATAGTTGAGCATATCCATTATTTCTATAATTATTTTCACGTCTGCAGGAGCAAATAAACGTTGGCCTTTTTCCGCCAGTACGAGCTTGACAGATGGCGCATGTAAAATAGCTGGAATATAAAGGCTTTGGCCATCATCGCTTAATAGCACTTGCTCGTTATGTACTGAATTTTCGATATACAAGGGGTTAAAAAGTTGTGTTAGTAAACCTAGCCAACGTTCTATATAGCTTGCTTTGCTAGGGGCCAAAGCTATTTCAATGACATGATTAAATAAAGAACGTGCGCTTGGCCTTGGCCGCTCAACCAATCTTTGCCATAGCCATCCTCGCAAAGGTAAATAGAGAAATCCGCAAAGAAGTATGGATACCAATAAAGACGTTTTCTGTTGCCAGTGCATAAACGTCAATAATATTACATCAACAATCACTAAAGCGGTGCCAGCTAATACCCAAAGTAAAATATGAAAAGCCCAGCGATCTAAGTCGAAAAGTCGATAACGTTTTAAGCCTAAGGCAAGGCCAGCGTAAAGTATAAGGAAGAAGCCAAAGGCACTACCTTGTGATACGGCAGGCATTTGTTTAAACAGTGCAGGAATTGCTGCCAGTAATAAAAAGCAGCAGATTGTTATAAATGTAATAAACCCTAACCAACGCAAGGCCGCCAAAGCTTGTGGTTTACCGCGACTATGCCACCATTGCAATGCTATCAGCAGCAGAATAAGGCCACTCAATGCAAGTATTGGTAGATACATTATTGCTAAAGGTGATGAGCTTGCTTTGTTAACTTCAATTAACAACCAAATGAGATAACAGATAAAAGTGAGTGCACCCCAACGTAATGAAACTAAACGATGAGGGAAATATAAAAACAAAGCGATTAAAGCAAAACCAAAACCAACCGATCCACTATGATTTAATGTCATTAAGCTTTGCATCAACGTAGCCGGTAAAGCCAGTTCGCGGGTAGAGTAAATGGCAGCGGGAAATGCGGCTACCATTAATGCGGCGCCAGTTAGCATAAAACAATAGGCTGCAAGATCACGTGGACGCAGTGCTAGTACCCAGCTGCCAATAATAAAACCGCCTATGCCAGTGATCAGCTGCACCCAGAATGGAAACGGTAAACTCGTGATTGGTCGGTTTTTGGTGGCGGGCAGTACAAGCCTTTGTTGTTCGCCTTTATCATCCATCAAGTTTAGCGTTAATGAACCACTTTGCATTTGTTGATAGAAAAGTTGTTGGCGATGAATAAATTCATCTAAGGCCTGATAGCTATCGAAAATATCCGGTTCTTCAATAACATCGTGAGCATGTAGTTGTAAGTAATCGTCTTCCTGCCCTATTCCCAGCAATTGTTGTGGAAAGCTGAGTGTGTTCTCCACCGTTGGGTTATTTAATGCGATTAGCTGCACATCCCCTTCAGGGCTTACAGCCAATGTCATACCATACCAATGGCGTTCGGTGCTAGTCCATAGCACTAATAAGGCAAGCGATAAAGTCAGAAGTGTTGTTGCTAAGAGTTTGCTACCAGGGGAAGCCAATCGCTGTTTAATCATGACCTTATTCCGGCTTTATTGGCTTATAGAGTATGAGGTTACTTTTTGTTTATATTATCACGCTGATAATTATCGGGGTAGTTACCCTCCTTATTCGCGGATGTTATTTGTTATTTATAGTTATTACTATTCCTTGCGTGAATAAATATCGCTAGGTCTAGCAATCATTTTATAAGGTGAACGACATGAATAAGAAAAGCAGCCTTACAGTACTTGCTTTAGGTATGGCTATTGCACTTACCGCCTGTAATAGTAGCAGTAGTAGCAGTAGTTACACGGGTAAAAGTTATAAGCTTAATGGTATAGCCGCTGTAGGTGCGCCGGTTGTAGGTGCTAAGGTTGAAGCAATCTGTGTTGATACGACAGGTTATAATGACTTTATTGGTTCTGTGATAACGGATAGTGATGGTAAATGGTCAGCTGAGCTGGAGGTTGGGGTACAATTTCCTTGCGCTATTCAAGTCAGCGGTGGTGATGCGCCATTTACATTACATAGTTACGCAGATACTGAGGGTAACGTTAATATTACGCCGTTAACGGGTCTCGTTTTAGCTGCCAGCTTTACTCAACCAGATCTTAATCAGTGGTTTCAAGGATTTAATAAGCCACTTGAAACTGTAAAGACAGCAATACCAAACTATACAACTGCACTTTTAAATAATTTAACCAATAAAGGTTATTCTGTACCCGCTGAGGGGAACCCGTTCTCGACAGCGTTTGATGCTGATGGTCAGGGTTGGGATATGTTGTTAGATTACTTAGCATTTGCTATGGATGATGAGTCGAAAACCTATCAGGATCTTCTTAATAGTGTTGCGACTGCTTTAAACTTTACTGTGATTCCAGGTCCTAGTATGTAAAGCGTCTAATGAGGTTAACAAGCTACTCATGAGTGGCTTGTTAATAGTTATTTACCAATACAAAAACTCGAAAAAATCTTGCCTAATAAATCATCGGCACTGAATTCGCCGGTAATCTCATTTAAGTGCTGCTGACAGTAGCGCAAATCTTCGGCAAGTAATTCGCCGGCCCCCGTATGAATAAGCTGTTGATTGCCTTTATCGAGGTAATCTAGGGCTTTTTCTAGGGCATCTAAATGACGGCGTCGTGCAGTGAAGTTCCCTTCACTTTCTTGCTGGAAGCCGGCTAGATGCTTGAGGTGATTTCTAAGTAAATCGATACCCAAGTGTTGTTTTGCAGAGATGTGTATAACCGCTGTGCCGTCTGCATTGTTTTCAACACTGGCAGAAGCATCGGTTAAATCACATTTATTAGCGATGATGGTTAACTGATGATGCGGGCTTAATCGCTGGGTAAATTCAGGCCATACATCAGTGTTATTTATATCGTGTTTGCTGGCGTCGATAACCAAGAGTATGGCATCGGCATCATCAATGGCTTGCCAGGCGCGGCGTATGCCTTCTTGCTCGACGATATCGGGGCTATCACGAAGACCTGCGGTATCGATAATATGCAAAGGCATGCCATCAATCAGGATATTTTCTTTTAATACATCGCGTGTGGTACCGGCGATATCGGTAACAATGGCGGCATCAAAACCGGCTAAGGCATTTAACAATGAGGACTTACCCGCATTGGGTTTTCCCGCTATAACCACCTTCATGCCTTCTTGCAGTATGCGGCCTTGCTGTGCTTGAGCAATTAATTGTTGGCATTCGCTAATGACGATATCGAGCATAGCTTTAACGCGACCATCATTTAAAAAGTCTATCTCTTCTTCTGGAAAGTCGATGGCGGCTTCAACGAATAAGCGTAGTTCGATAACTTTTTCGACCAAGTGATGAATTTTTTTAGAAAACGCACCTTGCAGCGAACGCACTGCATTTTTAGCGGCTTCTATCGAGGCACTGTCGATTAAATCGGCAATGGCTTCGGCTTGTGCTAAATCGATTTTATTATTTAAAAACGCCCGTTCGGAGAACTCCCCAGGCCTTGCCATGCGCGCACCTAAACGAATGCACTCTTGCAGTATGGCATCCAGAATTACCGGCCCACCATGGCCTTGTAGCTCGACCACATCTTCACCTGTAAAGGAGTGTGGGCCATTAAAAAACAGGATAATGCCTTGGTCTAAAAGTTTATCTTTATCTTGATGTTGATAAAAATTAGCGTAATGCGCATAGCGTGGTTTGAAGGCAGTTCTGCCACTAATTGCTAGGGCAATGTTTTGTGATTGGCTACCCGATAAACGGATAATGCCTACACCACCCTTACCCGGTGGTGTAGCTATTGCTGCAATTGTATCATGTTCTAAGCTGAGGTTCATTGCTAGCTAGCGGTGCTATCAGCAGCTTCTTTTTCTATGCGGCGGGTAATGATCCACTGTTGGGCAATCGATAAAACGTTGTTCACTACCCAGTACAGCACCAAGCCTGATGGGAAGAATAAGAAGAAGAAAGTAAATATAATCGGCAAAAATTGCATCACCTTGGCCTGCATAGGGTCTGGAGGCGTTGGGTTGAGCTTTTGCTGGAACCACATTGATGCGCCCATAAAAATTGGGAGGATGAAGTAAGGATCCATTGCCGATAAATCTTTGATGTAACCTATAAAAGGTGCGTGTCGCAATTCAACGGATTCTAGAATTACCCAATACAGTGCAATAAATACCGGCATCTGAATGAAAATAGGTAAACAACCACCTAAAGGATTCACTTTCTCTTTACTGTATAGGGCCATCATTTCCTGTGATTGTTTCTGCCTATCATCAGCATAGCGATCACGTATTTCTAGCATTTTAGGTTGAATCGAACGCATTTTACCCATTGAAGTATAGGCTTTGGCATTCAATGAATAGAATGCTAGTTTAACTAAAATGGTTAAGAAAATAATCGCAAAACCCCAGTTACCAATACCTGAGAAGATATCCAGCTTGTAGCCAAACGCATGCAATGTACCGTTTTGTAAGAAAAACAATACCGCATATAAAGGCTGAGCAATCATCCACAGCCAACCGTAATCCACACTTAAGTCTAAGCGCGGTGATATAGTGGCTAAGCGATATTGGTTTTTAGGGCCGGTATAAAACTGCGCTTTTAGTTCGCCCTTTTCACCTGCGGGAATAGCAACAATCGGTGATTTAAAGCGGCCTAGATATAAACCGGCGCTGGTTTTAATGGTGGAATATTGATTTTCTACGCTTTGGTCGGGTACCCAGGCACTCACAAAATAATGCTGAATTAAAGCAATCCAACCGCCTTCTATATCAGTAGAAAAGGTTTTTTTGCTGACATCATCAAAGTCGATTTTCTTGAATCTATCATCGTTGGTTGTAGTCGCAAAACCCAGATAAGGTTGTAGGCCCATGCGATTACTGCTGGTGGTTTTTTTACCATCATGACGTATTTGGCCATACAGTGCTGCTTGCCATACTTCATTGCTGTTGTTTTCAATTAAGTAATCCATATCAATAAGATAGTCATTACGCTTGAAGGTAAAACGCTTGGTTATATTGATATCACCATCGCGGTATAACAAATCTACAGTGATATGGTCCTCACCGTCTTTCAATGCATATTGTGTTTGTGCAGAGCGAAATAAAGGCCTGTCTTGCAAGCTGGTGTCTGTGCCATTTTGGCCAATCAAGCCACTTTGTGCGATATAGGTGTGCTGTTCGGAGTTATCCAGTAAAACAAAGGGAATATCCGGTGTATCAATACGGCTTAAGTGTTTACGCAAGGAAACACCGACAATATCGCCACCTAAAGGATTAATCGTGACCAATAAAGTGTCAGTTGATACTTGAATTAAGTCTTTGCTAGTATGGCTTTTCTCAACCTGCGGAATCGTCGCGATCGAGTCAGTTGTCGGTATTTCATCATCGGACAACATGCTAGGGTTATTTGCCTGCTGTGTTACCGTTGATGGTGCGGCTTGTTGCGTACTAAAGCTCGTGCTTGTTTGTTGGGCCATTAATTGCTGTTTTTCTTGCAGATCACGAAAATCAGCATACTTAATGATTAACGTGAAGCTAATCATGATTAATGTTGCAATTAAGGCAATGCGTATTTTATCCATGGGGATGACAACTCTTTTTTGGAACGGGATCATAGCCACCGGCAGAACCTGGGTGACAACGAGCGATGCGTTTAAGACTAAGCCATAAACCTTTAAAAATGCCGTGCTCTAGCAATGCATCTTGGCAATAGTGTGAGCAACTGGGAAAATATCGACAACGTGGGCCTAGGATAGGCGAGATAATAAGTTGGTAAGCGCGTACTAACCAATAAAGACTACGAACACAAAGGTAATGACAATGCTTAAGGATTGTTTGCATGCCAAGGGAAACCCCAGTAATTAAACCTGCTATGCTTGTTTTTTTATCAGTGTTTGCCATGTTTTTGCTAGTTCTTGATGGATATCAGCATTATTCCTATCACCTAAGCCTTTTCTTGCTAGTACGATTACATCGACAGCAGGCAATTGATGTTGGTGTAAGCGAAAAGATTCCCGAATAATACGTTTTACACGGTTTCTTTCTACTGCAAGGCGGATATTTTTTTTGGCAATAACAAGCCCAAGGCGAGGGTGGTCTAAGCTGTTTTCTTTCGCAAGACAAAGTATCTCTTTACGGGAGACCTTATAATCTGCTTGATCGAAAACAGCCTTGAATACAGCGGGGGTTAGCAATCGTTTTGATTTGCTAAAACCATTGTCAGGCGCCACGCTGCGAAACTACTATTATGCTGATAAACGTACGCGGCCTTTTGCACGACGACGTGATAATACTTTACGACCGCCTTTGGTTGCCATGCGGGCACGGAAACCGTGGTCACGTTTACGTTTTATTACGCTAGGTTGAAATGTTCTTTTCATGATCAATTACCGGTTAACGCTAAAAAAATTTAGTCCTTTTAAAAGGGTCGCTAATTATAGAGACCTTCGTCCCCTATTTCAATCACCAACTGTTTTATATTCTTTGTATTGATTGACGGTTATTATTAACGTGCTGGACTAAGTTATTGAGATACTTCTATTTAGCGTCTCTGCTAACAGGCTATATAGTGCTTATGCACAGCTTATACACAGAATCTTTCTTGTTATTTGTTTCGCTATATTATTGATATTTACACCTATAAGCCTTTAAAAAGCATTGAGTTATCAATTTAATTTTACGTAGCCATGGAATTGTAATTATAAAATGTGGATAACTTTATCATCTGTAGTACAATAGACCTTCGTGTCTATTATCGCATCTGGCTTTTCATTTTAGCAGATGATGAATTATTAATAATAAAAGGGAAAAATAGTGATCGCGTTAGATATTTGGCAACGCTGTTTAGTCATTTTACAAGATGAGCTACCACTGCAGCAGTTCAACACGTGGATACGTCCCTTAAAAGCCAGTACGTCGAGCGATAATATTATTCTGCTTCAAGCACCCAATCGCTTTATTGTTGATTGGGTGGCCGACAAATACCTTCAGCGTATAGAAACCTTATTAATTGAGCTCAGCCCTGGCCAATCTTGCCAGGTTAGTTTAGAGATAGCAGGCGGCCCTAAGCGTGCGCCAACTACGTCTATAGATCAGCCTGCTCAAGCTTCCAGCTTTGCGCCTATGGTGAATACCACAGACTATGCAGCCGCCCCCGCAATGGATGCTATATCAGATGATCCTTCACGCCGCGATTTATCGTCAGATATTGATACTTTTACCGATAAGCCGGTGTTTGCTAATCATTATGCGATTGATGAAGATGTGAAGCACGAAAGTTATATCAGCCCTGATTATACCTTTGATACCTTTATTGAAGGTAAGTCTAATCAGCTTGCGAGAGCTGCGGCAATTCAGGTGGCTGAAAATCCGGGTGGCTCTTATAACCCTTTGTTTTTGTATGGCAGTGTCGGTTTAGGTAAGACGCACTTAATGCATGCCGTAGGCAATGAGTTATTAAGAAAAAATCCCAAAGCAAAAATTCTTTATATACATTCCGATAAGTTTGTTGCCGATATGGTAAAAGCCTATCAATTAAAGGCGATTAACGATTTTAAGAGCTATTACCACAGTTTAGATGCTTTGTTGGTTGACGATATTCAGTTTTTTGCAAAAAAAGAAGGTACGCAAGAGCAGTTCTTCTCGGCGTTTAATGCCTTGCTCAATGGCGGCCAGCAAATTATCCTAACCTCTGATAAGTTTCCTAAAGAAATTAAAGGCTTAGATGACCGTTTAAAGTCTCGATTTAGCTGGGGTTTAACTGTAGCCGTAGAGCCGCCTGAATTAGAAACGCGCGTCGCTATATTATTGAAAAAAGCCGAGCAAATGTCTGTGCACCTGCCCCGCGATGCGGCTTTTTATATCGCCCAGCGTATACGTTCGAATGTTCGAGAGTTAGAAGGTGCTTTAAAACGTGTTATTGCAGCATCGCAATTTCGTGGTAAAACCATTAATGTTGATTTGGTAAAAGAATCGTTAAAAGATTTATTTATTATTCAAGATCGACTTATTAGTATCGATAATATCCAAAAAACAGTAGCTGAATATTATCAAATAAAAGTCTCTGATTTGTTATCAAAACGAAGAAGTCGTTCGGTTGCTCGCCCGCGTCAGGTTGCCATGTCTATCGCTAAAGAGTTAACCAATCATAGTTTGCCTGAAATAGGTGATGCGTTTGGTGGTCGCGACCATACTACCGTCTTGCATGCTTGCCGAAAAATTCAGGAATTAAAAGAAACTAACCAAGATATTGAAGAAGATATTAAAAACTTATTACGCACATTATCCAGTTAAACCTCAATAAACTATTCATTTTCGGCAATAGGAAAAGGCATTTTTATGAAATTTACAGTTCAGCGCGAGGATCTTTTAAAGTCCTTAACTTTGGTAAGTAATGTTGTCGAGCGTCGTCAGACGTTAGCTGTTGTTTCAAACATACTATTTAATGTTAGTGGTCAAAGCTTGTCCTTAACGGCAACGGACACTGAAATTGAAATTACCAGTCATTTGCAATTAATCGCCCCTGCTAGTGAAGATGGCGCGATTACTGTACCTGCAAAAAAACTATTTGATATCTGTAAGTCTCTCGCAGATAACACGGAGATTAATTTCACCGTGACCGACCAGCAGAAAGTGTTAATTACCTGTTTGCGCAGTCGCTTTACATTGGCAACCTTACCACCAGACGACTTCCCAAATGTGGATGAAAGTGCAATTAAGGCCAGTGTTACGGTTTCCCAAACACAGCTAAAGCGCCTAATCGAAAATACCGATTTTGCCATGGCTCAGCAAGATGTACGTTTTTATCTTAATGGTATGTTGCTTGAGCTAAGCAATAGACAGTTACGTTGTGTTGCTACCGATGGTCACCGTTTAGCGCTTAGCGATTTGCATGATGATGCTTTTCAGGTTGACGAAAAAGTCCAACTAATTGTACCGCGCAAAGGTATTCACGAATTATCACGCTCTTTGGGTGCATTAGATGAAGCCGTTGAGTTAATTTTCGGTGAAAACCATTTAACGGCTAAAACGGCTAACTTTACCTTTATTACCAAGTTGATTGATGGCAAGTTCCCTGATTACCAACGTGTTCTCCCTCTAGCTGGCGATAATATTGTCTTGGGTCAGCGTCATGAGTTGAAAGAAGCGTTTAACCGTGCGGCTATCCTGTCTAATGATAAGTATCGCGGTGTGCGTATTGAGCTTAGCCCCGTCACCTTAACTATCCGTGCAAATAACCCTGAGCAAGAAGAAGCTGAGGATATCGTTGCAGTTGAATACCAAGGTCAGCCTTTGCAGATAGGTTTTAACGTAAGTTATGTGATCGATGTTCTCAATGCGATTCATGGTGATACGGTAAAAATTAGTCTTTCGGATGGCAATAGCAGTGCATTGATTGAAGATGCAGCGGATGATAAAGCAGCTTATGTTATTATGCCGATGCGTTTGTAATTCTTCTTTATGTTTATAGAGCGCTTGCACATCGAGCAGGTTAGAAACCTAGATGCTGTTTCTATCAACAATCTCTCCTTAATCAATTGCTTTATAGGTGATAATGGCTCAGGTAAAACTTCTTTGCTTGAGTCTATCGCTATCGTCTCTCAAGGTCGTTCTTTCCGCCACCATAAAATTCAGACGGTTATTCAGCTAGGGAAACCCGAGTTACGTATTTTTGTTGAATGTCGTAATGATAACGGCACACTCTATAAGTTGGGTATACAGCGCGACAGAGACAATCGCTATCTTATTCGTATTAACGGAGAAACCGTTAATAGTCTTGCTGAGTTAAGCAGCATATTGCCAGTTTTAATTATTGATGCCAGCGCCTTTGAGTTGTTAGATGGTGCCCCTAGCCTGCGCTGTCGCTTCATTGATTGGGCAGTGTTCCACGTGGAACATCAGTTTTATGAATGCTGGCGACGGTTTAATAGAATTCTTAAGCATCGTAATAGCTTATTAAAAGCGGGAATCAAAAATTACGCCGAGCTAGAAGCATGGGATATAGAGCTTGCCAAGCTAGCAATAAAAATAGAAAAATACCGTTTAGATTTCCTAATCAATTATCAGCCCTTGCTAGATGAAGTGTTGCAGTACTTAGACAGCGATTTAAGTGCGCATGATATTTTTTATCGCAATGGCTGGGCTAGCGATAAAGTTGCATTCGCCGATGTTAAAAATGCAGCGGATAAACTATTCAATGTTGAAGCCTTAAGCCAACAGCTACGCAATAGCTTTGCCAGAGATAGTAAGTATCAACGTACACATTTAGGGCCGCAACGTGCTGATTTACAAATTCGTTTAGCAGGTAGTAATAATGATGTTCGTGATATTTACTCGCGCGGGCAAAAGAAAATATTAATTGCAGCCATGAAGTTAGCTCAGGCTAAATTGCTTTATCTGCAACGAGGCATACGCCCTATTCTATTGTTAGATGATTTGCCAGCTGAGCTTGATAACAGGCATTTACAAAAATTATTGGATTTTATTGTCAGCGAATCGTTGCAGACTTTTATATCCAGTGTCGACTCATTCCTGCCAGAAGCGCAGGCAAGCAATATAGAAACCAAGTTTCAAATGTTTCACGTGGAACGTGGTAGAATAGACCCTTTTACGGGCATCCAAAAGCAGGAGATAGACGATGAGTGAACAAAATTATGATGCATCCAATATAAAGGTGCTAAAGGGTTTGGATGCCGTACGTAAGCGACCAGGCATGTATATAGGCGATACGGATGACGGAACAGGTTTGCACCATATGGTGTTTGAAGTGGTGGATAACTCGATTGATGAGTCATTAGCTGGCCACTGTACAGAAATCAAAGTAACCATTCATGCTGATGAATCTATCACTGTATCCGATAATGGACGTGGTATTCCAACAGAGATCCATGAAGAAGAAGGTGTATCAGCAGCTGAAGTTATTATGACGGTACTGCATGCTGGTGGTAAGTTTGATGACAATACTTATAAGGTATCCGGTGGTTTACACGGTGTTGGTGTTTCAGTAGTAAACGCCCTTTCCGAGCACTTACGTTTAACTATTCGTCGTAATGGTAAGGTAAACCAGCAAATATATAAACATGGCGTGCCTCAGTCACCCTTAGCCGTTGTTGGTGATACCGAGGAAAGTGGCACAGAGGTAACATTTAAACCGTCGGCAGAAACCTTTACTAATATAAAATTCTATTTTGAAATTCTAAGCAAGCGTCTACGGGAGTTGTCGTTCTTGAACTCCGGTGTGCGCATTGTGCTTAAAGATGAGCGTTCAGCCAAAGAAGAGGTTTTTCACTACGAAGGCGGTATTAAAGCCTTTGTAGAGTATTTGAATGTCAATAAAAACCCTATTAACGAGATCTTTCACTTTTCAACAGAAACTGCCGATGGAATAGGTATTGAAGTGGGTATGCAGTGGAATGATGGTTTCCAAGAAAACCTTTACTGTTTTACCAATAATATCCCTCAGCGTGATGGTGGTTCGCATTTGGCAGGCTTCCGCTCTGCCCTTACACGTTGTTTGAATACCTATATAGACAACGAAGGTATTGCGAAGAAAGATAAAGTAGCTACCACCGGTGATGATGCGCGTGAAGGTTTAACAGCGATTGTTTCAGTAAAAGTGCCGGACCCTAAGTTCTCATCACAAACTAAAGATAAATTAGTGTCTTCTGAAGTAAAAGGTGCGGTAGAAGTAGCTATGGGTGCAGCTTTAAGTGAGTACCTATTAGAGCGCCCTAGTGAAGCAAAAATTATTGTGCAAAAAATGATTGATGCAGCACGGGCAAGGGAAGCGGCAAGAAAAGCACGAGATATGACTCGCCGTAAAGGAGCATTAGATATTGCAGGCTTACCGGGTAAATTAGCCGATTGCCAAGAGAAAGACCCTGCCCTATCCGAAGTATACTTAGTGGAGGGGGACTCGGCCGGTGGATCAGCGAAACAAGGTCGAGATAGACGTACACAAGCGATCTTACCTTTGAAGGGTAAGATACTAAACGTTGAAAAAGCGCGATTTGATAAAATGTTGTCATCTGCAGAGATCGGCACATTAGTTATAGCCTTAGGCTGCGGTATTGGTAGAGAAGAATTTAATATCGACAAATTACGTTATCATCACATCATCATCATGACTGACGCCGATGTGGATGGTTCGCATATCCGCACCCTGCTGCTGACTTTTTTCTTCCGTCAAATGCCAGAATTGATTGAAAATGGCTATATTTATATAGCACAGCCGCCTTTGTATAAAATCAGCAAAGGTAAACAGTATCAGTACTTGAAAGATGATGATGCACTCACGGAATATCTAACCCAATCTGCTCTAGAAGATGCCGGTATTCATGTGTATGACAATGCGCCAGCGATCAGTGGTGTTGCCTTAGAGAGCTTGTTACAGGAGTATCAGGAAGTCAGTAAAGTGATTAAGCGCTTGGAGTTTTTATACCCAACCGAGCTACTGGATGCTTTATTGTATGTGCCGGTACTGACAGTAGAGCAGTTAAAAGATAAAGGCGTTGTAGAAGCTTGGCTTGAAAAGCTGAAAATACAATTAGAAAAAATCAACGAAAGTGGTGCGCAAGACTATGCGGTTGAAGTCAGTGAGCAGCTCGGTAATTATTTGCCCAAGCTGATCGTTACTTTACACGGCATGGATAACGAGCACGCATTGAACTATGACTTCTTCTCTTCTAGAGATTATGCAGCAATCAGTGCATTAGCTGAAAAAATTAACCAGTTAATAGAAAAAGACGGCTACTTCCGCAAAGGTGAAAGAACCTTTAAGACCCAGGACTTTAGAAAAGGTGTTGAGTGGCTAATGCAAGAAGCACGTAAAGGCCATGCTATACAGCGCTATAAGGGTTTGGGAGAGATGAACCCCGAGCAGTTATGGGAAACAACCATGGATCCACAAACGCGTCGCATGCTGCAGGTGACAATTAAAGATGCGGTAGCTGCCGACCAAATCTTCACCACGTTGATGGGTGATAACGTTGAACCTAGACGTGAATTCATCGAAGAAAACGCATTACGCGTAGCAAACCTGGATATCTAATCGCTATTTATCAGTACCAAGCCCGGGCAACCGGGCTTTTTTTTGCGCAATTCTTTTACATTGTTAAATTAACTGTGATTTAATAGCACCTAACAAATTAATGCTTGTATAGTAGCGTTTTGCGCACCTGCGAATACTGCAATAAATCCCCAAACGACTGAGGAAATAACGTGAAAACCTATTTGATTGCTATCGGTATATTTTTAATGCTTGCTCTATGGATGTTGAGTGGTGTCTTGATGGATAAAACAGGCGCAGACGTAGAAGTGGTTGAAAAACAGCTGACTAAAGTCCGTGTACAATCATTAGAGTCGCAACTAAAGCAGATTAATGTCGAACTTCGGGGACGAACAGAAGCGAAACGTATTGTTGATATTACAGCGGAGACATCGGGCAAGTTAATTAAAACGCCGATTGAAAAAGGGCAGCATGTCAAAAAAGGTGATCTGCTTTGTCAGCTCGCAGAAGAAGATAGACCCGCACAATTAGCGCAAGCTAAAGCAAGGCTAGAGAAGTCTGAAATTGATTATGCTGGTAACCGAAAATTATTTAACGATGGCATGATCTCCTCTTCCGTTTTAGCAGCAAGTAAGGCACAACTCGAAGCCGATAAAGCGGCGGTAAAAGCTGCTGAAGTCAATGTGGACAGTTTAAAAATGCACGCCCCCTTTGATGCCTATGTGGAAGATAGGCCTGCGCAAGTTGGCTCACTGATCGAGCGTGGTACGGTATGTGCGCGATTGCTGGATGAAAGCCTGATGTTAGCCAGTGGACAGTTGAGTGAAAAGAAGGTGCATTTAATACAGTTAGGGCAAAAAGCGATCGTGGAACTCAGTGATGGCAGAAAGCTTGCGGGCGTTACCTCGTTTATAGCCCGTACCGCCGACTCAGTAACCCGTACTTATATTGTTGAAGTCGAGCTAGAAAAGGGCCAAACGATCGTTCGTGCAGGCGTTACCGCTACAGTGATTGTGCCCATAGCACAAGTGAAAGCGCATCATTTCAGCCCTGTTGTTTTAACCATGAATGAAGATAGTCATTTAGCAGTACGTATCGTCAATGAAGACGATATCGTCGAATTAGTTCCGGTTAAAGTAGTGGAAGAAGATATTGGTGGCATATGGGTGACAGGATTAGAGAATAAGATTCGTTTAATAACTGTAGGTCAAGAGCTAGTCACAAAGGGCCAGCAAGTTGACGCTGTAGCCGCAAGCGAATAGGAAGAAAAGCATGAAATTCCTAAATCTAATTATTGAGAATTATCGGACTACCTTAAGCCTATTACTGATTTTGGCGATAGCAGGTATTTACTCTTATAAAAACCTGCCCGTTGAATCAACGCCAGCCGTGGATGTGCCTTATATATCAATAATGATACAACTCGATGGTGTATCCCCAGAAGATGGCGTTAAGTTGTTGTTAAAGCCCAGTGAAGCCGAATTGCGTAGTGTTGACGGGGTAAAGGAAATTAGCGGCCGTGCCTTAGAGAATTACGTCAATATCGTTATCGAGTTCCAGAATGATATTAATATCGATAATGCCTTGAATAACGTGCGCGCGGCGATGTCACGTGCCCGCGCAGAATTTCCGGACGATACCAAAGAGCCAGTTATTCGTGAGCTCTCCTCCGATATGTTTCCAGTGATTGCCATTGGCTTAATCTCTGAAGGTGCTAGTGAGCGTGAAATTTACAGCTACGCACAAAAATTAAAGCGTAAAATACAATCCATACCCAATGTCTTAACAGCCGATATTAAAGGCGCACGTGAAGAAGTTCTGGAAATCACCATTAATAGTGCACAACTTGAGAACTACAACCTCAGTAGCAGTGAGCTAATCAATGCGGTGAAATTCAACAACCTATTGATTCCCGCCGGTGAGATCGATACAGGTAAAGGCCGTTTCTCGGTAAAGTTACCGGGCTTGATAGAAAACTATAACGACTTGATTAATCTACCCATCAAGTCCAGTAGCGATACCGTTGTTCGGTTAGGGGATATAGCGACGGTTAAGCGCTCTTTTAAAGACGCAGACAGCATGACTTTAGTTGATGGTAAGCAAGCAATGGCATTAGAAGTGACCAAGCGTGCCGGCTCGAATATGATTGCTATCGCCACAGAAATTAAAGAGCTACTTGCGACAGAAAACATACCCGATGGTATGCGCATTATGCCGGTATTTGACTCCGCCCCATTCGCACTGAAAATGGTTAAAGAATTAGAAGGCAATATCTTGGCCGCGCTGATGTTAGTGCTGGTAGTGGTCGTTGCATCCTTAGGCTTGCGCTCATCATTGTTGGTAAGTATGGGTATTCCTATTTCCACCTTAGGTGGCTTAACCATACTGTACCTATTAGGCCACTCGTTTAACTTTATGGTGTTGTTTGGTCTATTGCTCGCCCTAGGTATGATAGTTGATGGCGCGATTGTTATTTCAGAATATGCTGACGTTAAAATGGCCGAGGGACAAAGCCCTAGGGAAGCTTATGTTAATGCATCGGTACGTATGTTTATGCCAGTTACCGTATCCACCCTCACCATTTTAGCGGTGTTTTTACCGCTGATGTTCTGGCCGGGTGTGGATGGTGAGTTCATGCGCATATTGCCTATCACTGTGTTCTCGGTGATTAGTTGCTCGTGGTTATACGCCCTGGTAATTTTGCCGGTGTTAGGCGCGCTATTTGGTAAAAAACCAGCCAGTGGTGAAATGGTTGATAAGTTAAATCAACTCGAGCGCGGAGATTTAAACAATCTTGGCGGCATCACTGGTGTCTACGTACGCATTATTCGCAGCGTTTTAGAAAAGCCCTTTAGTTCGATTAGCAGTATGTTGGTTATTCTTTTTGCGATATTTTATTTTTATGGCCAATATAATGCGGGCACTATTTACTTCACGAAAAATGATGGCCAATACGGTGAGGTGACGGTAAGCACGCTGGGTAACCTGTCCATGGAAGAGGCTGTCAGCTTAGTCAAAGAAGTTGAAGAAATTGCCCGTAATACCCAATTTGTCTCCTCGGTGTATACCACCGCCTATCCCGTGGGTATGGCGCAAGGCCGTCGTAACGCCTCAGAAGACGAAATCGGTTATATGCTAATCGAACTGGATTTACCCGAGGTGCGTAACCGTACCAGTGAGCAAATTTTTTGGGAAATTCGTGAAAAAACCAATCACTTAGTCGGCGTACGTATACGCGCAGAAAGTTTAGCCGGTGGTCCGCCGATTATGAGTGAAATCCAAATACAGCTGAATGCTGAAACACAAGAAATATTACAGCAAGAAGCCAAGCGTATTCGCCATCATATGGAAAACAATATGGATGGCTTACTTGATATTAGTGACACCCTACCCTTGCCTGGTATCGAATGGGAGCTAACCGTTGATAGGGTTAAAGCTGCACTGTATGGCATGAGCGTGATTGATGCAGGTATGGCTGTTCAGCTATTAACCAACGGTATATTAATGGGTACCTATAGACCAGATGATGCCGAAGAAGAAGTGGATATCCGTATTCGCTACCCTATCGAAGAGCGTAATATTCACGCTTTGGATAATGTCAATATCAATACTACAGCAGGCCCCTTGCCTATCAGTTCGTTTGTTGAGCGCCAGCCAAAGCCACGAGTGAATAAGCTGCAGCAGATGGATGGCCAACCGGTAGCGTCTGTCTTTGCCAATACCACCATTGATGTTCTACCTAACGATAAAATAGAGGAAATTCGCCAGTGGTTAGAAACCGAAGCCAACATCGATCCGCGCGTTAGAGTAAGCTTTCGTGGTGCTCAGGAAAACCAAGAGGAGTCGATGCAGTTTCTAGGTTTGGCTTTCTTGTTGGCGATGCTATTAATGCTGGCCTTATTGTTGGCGCAATTTAATAGTTTCTACCAAGCATTTTTGGTGCTATCTGCGGTGGTGATGTCCACAGCTGGGGTATTCCTAGGCCATTTAGTTTTCCAAGAATCCTTCAGTATTGTTCTTAGCGGTGTGGGCATTGTGGCCTTGGCTGGTGTTATTGTGTCTAACAATATTATTTTGCTAGATGCCTTTAACGCTACGTTGAAAGATAGGCCCGAACTATCGATTATTGATGCGGCTGTACTAACCGGTGCGCAGCGTCTAAGGCCAGTATTCTTAACAGCTATCACCACAGGGCTGGGTTTAATCCCCTTAGCCTTAGGTATCAGTGTGGATCTAATCGGTCGTGACATCAGCACACGGGGTGAAGTAGCTGGCTATTGGAAGCCTTTGGCATCGAGCTTGGTTTACGGTTTAAGTTTTGCGACCATCTTAACGCTAGTGTTAACACCGATGTTAATGGTTATCCCTGCACGCTTAAAAGAATGGTATGTCAGTAAGAAGGCAAGCTAACAAGGCTTGTTGCTAAGGAAGGTATAGCTAGGTGGGTCATAGACCCACCTAGAAGAGGTTTATTTTAGGTGTATGGGTTTATGCTCGGGAACCAGTACATGCGACTCAATCCACGTCTCTGCCTCTTTAGTAAGCTCTGCTGCTTCACGTCCTTGGGTATCAACAGCTTTACTAATAAACACATCAATCGTGCCAGGGTATTTTAAACGGTGAGAGGTTGGCCAAAAATAACCTGCATTGTGAGCAATAAAAATAACCGGCACCTGCGCTTCAATTGCTAAAGCCGCACCACTACGGGCATAACGACCCGATTCACCGAGCGCAGTACGCGTACCCTCAGGAAACACCAAGACAGGTATTTCTTCTTCTTGTAAACGCTTTAAACCGATTTTACGGATAGAGCGCAGTGCCGCGCGCGGATTGCTACGATCTATGGGAATAGGCTTTAATAAGCGCAAACCCCAACCAAAGCCGGGAATTTTCAGCAACTCTTGTTTAAGGATAATACTGATAGGCTTTAATAATAAAACCAGCAAAAAAGTTTCCCAGGCACTTTGGTGCTTTGCCAAAACAACATAAGCGCCTTTAGGTATATTGTCTAAACCGTGTATACGGTAATCAATGCCGCAAATTAACTTTGCAGTAAGCAAGACAAATTTATTCCACAGTAAGATGATCGTTAGCCTTTTCTTATAGGGAAGCAAGGGCACAAAGGTAATGGCCATCAGACTAAATAGCGTGGTAAAACCGGTGTAAGTTAAATAAAAAACACCGGTTCGAAAATATAGCCAACAATAACGCATGGGATACCTGACTAACTTTTATTTGAGGCTAGCAATGAAAGATCCGCTACTAAGGAAAATTGTTGATTGAGCTGTGCTAATAAAGCCAAACGGTTTTGGCGCAAAGCATCATCATCAACCATCACCATAACTTGCTCAAAAAAAGCATCGATAGCTGGCTTTAATGAAGCAAGGATACGTAAGAATTCCGTGTAGTTAACCGTCATCTCAGCAAGTTTCAATGCATCTTGCTTATCGCGTAACGCATACAGCAACTGCTTTTCCGCATCGTCTTGTAATAAAGCCACTTGCGGGCTTGAATCCGATGGTTTTTGCTTGGCTAAAATATTGGCAACACGCTTATTGGCTGAAGCTAAAGCCGGTGCTTCGGGCATTTTAGAAAACAGATGTACCGCTTGTGCGCGACGGTCAAAATCACAAGGTTTAGTGATGTTTTTCGCGGCAACAGCTAAATAAACTTCAGTAGCAAAGCCTTGCTCATGATAAATCGCACGGAAACGCTCTAAGGTGTAGGATAAAGCCTGAGCAACGGTATCGGCGGCCAAGCCTTGGTATTGCTCAAAGGCAAATTGGTAGAGAGTTTGTAAGTCTAAGCTTAGCTCACCATGGAGAATAATGCGGAGAATACCTAAGGTAGCACGGCGCAAAGCAAACGGATCTTTAGTACCGGTGGGTTGTTGGCCTATGCCAAAAATACCTACCAAGGTGTCAATGCGATCGGCCAAGGCGACAGCTGAGGCGGTTGCATTGGCTGGCATTCTATCCTTACTCCCTGCAGGGAAGTACTGATCGCGAATGGCAATAGCCACATCTGGGTGTTCGTCATCATGCAGGGCGTAGTAATAGCCCATCAGCCCTTGTAAATCGGGGAACTCCAACACCATTTCAGTGGTCAGATCCGATTTCGATAGCAGGCCTGCCCATTCGGCCAAATGTTTATCGCTACCTATTTGTTCTGCAATTAGGCCAGCTAAGCGACTAACACGTCCGGTTTTATCGTAAATAGAACCTAACTGTTTTTGGAACACAATACTTTTTAGATTTTCACGGCGCTGGGCGAGGCTGAGTTTTTTATCTTGTTCGTAGAAAAAAGCAGCATCGGATAGCCGCGGACGGATAACACGTTCATTACCGAGAACGACCAAGCTCTCTTGGCGGCTTTCAAGATTCGCAACGGTTATAAAACGGGGTAGTAATTTGCCATCAGCATCAACCAAACAAAAATATTTTTGGTTATCTTGCATGGTAGAAATTAAGGCTTCTTGAGGCACTTCTAAAAAGCGCTCCTCAAAGGAGCATACTAAAGCCACCGGCCATTCGACTAAAGCAGACACTTCATCCACCAAGGTATCGGGGATAACCGCTTTGCCTTTAGCTTTATTCGCCAATTGCTCAACTTGCTCTAAAATAAGGCGGCGGCGTTCGGCGGAATCGGCAATCACATAGCGTTTACGTAGGGATTCTTGGTAATTTTTTGCTGTAACATCAAAGGCATCTGGAGCATGAAAACGATGGCCGTAGCTTTTCCCCGCGGAGCGCACACCTAAGATAGTGGCATCAATAACCGCATCACCAAAGACCAAGGCAATCCACTTTACCGGCCTAACAAACTCAGCACGGCTATAGCCCCAACGCATACGCTTAGGAATAGGCAACGCGGCTAGCGCTTGCTCAACGGTATTGGGTACTAATTCGCTAACATCCAGTCCTTTAATATAGTTGCGAAAGGCTAAACGCTCACCTTTGTCGGTGACGACACGTTCTAATTGATCAACTTGCGTATTATTACTGCGCGCAAAGCCTTCTGCCGCTTTGCTAGGCTTACCGTCTTTATCAAAAGCATTAGCAACAGCAGGCCCAAGCTTTTCATCACAGCGATCCGCTTGTTGCTCTGCAACATCAAACAGTAATACTGCCAAACGACGAGGCGTGGCAAAGGCTTGGCTACTGCTAAAAGCGATACCCTGCTCTTTAAAACTGGTGACGATAAATTTGTGGAAACTATCGCTTAATGTCGTTAAAGCCTTAGGTGGCAACTCTTCTGTACCGATTTCAATTAATAGATCTTTACTCATGTGATTTCTCCGCAGCCTGAAGCTTCTTCAAAGCTTCGTCGCGTAATGCAGGTAATGCCATAGGAAAGCCAAGCGATGCACGTGTGGCCAAATAAACTTCAGCTACAGCACGGGCTAAAGTACGTACACGTAGGATAAAGCGTTGGCGTTCGGTGACGGAAACTGCTTGTCGTGCATCCAATAAGTTAAACGCATGGGATGCCTTCATCACCATTTCATAGGCGGGCAATGGCAACTTGGCTTCAATAAGTTTTTCGCACTCTTTTTCATAGACATCAAAGCCATGAAAAAGAAAAGTGGTATCGGCATAATTAAAATTATAGTCCGACATCTCCACTTCATTTTGTTTGAATACATCGCCATAGGTGATGGTGCCATTAGGGCCGCGCGTCCAAACTAAATCGTAAATACTCTCAACGCCTTGCAAATACATGGCAATGCGCTCTAAACCATAGGTTATCTCCCCCGTAACAGGGAAACATTCTAGACCGCCCACCTGCTGAAAATAGGTGAACTGGGTAACTTCCATGCCGTTTAACCACACTTCCCAGCCTAGCCCCCAAGCACCTAAAGTAGGCGACTCCCAGTTATCTTCAACAAAACGAATATCGTGTACAGCAGTATCAATACCTAATAAACGTAAGGATTCTAAGTATAAGTCTTGAATATTTTCTGGCGATGGCTTTAATACCACCTGAAATTGATAATAATGTTGCAGGCGGTTGGGGTTTTCACCATAACGGCCATCGGTTGGACGGCGGCTAGGCTGTACATAGGCACAATTCCAGCTTTCAGGCCCGATTGAACGTAAAAAAGTACCGGGATGGAAGGTACCTGCGCCCACCTCCATATCTAAAGGTTGTAGAATGACACAGCCTTTCTCGGCCCAATAGTGTTGAAGGGCAAGAATTAAGCCTTGAAAAGTAGAAACATCAACGGACGAGGAATCAGACACCACGTTTACCTTTTTATGCGACAATGAAAATAAAAATTATAGCCTTTGTTGGCTATAAGTTCAGCAACCATGATGATAACAATGGATAATTCATGCGAGAATATTTAGAAAAAGCGCTGACACTAGGGTTTTTTTCACTAGTGGCACGTTTACCTTTTTGTCTGCGGCGTTTAATTGCAGCTTCATTACATCCAATTATCTGGTTAATGAATCTGGATATACGCCGTACCACAGAAGTTAACCTTAGGCTTTGCTATCCTCAGCTGAGTGATAAGGAACATCAACAGTTAGCGAAAGACAGTATTTACCATACCCTGCTACTGGCTTTAGAGATCCCGGTTGTATGGACACAAACAGCAGAAAAAAGCTTAACACAAATCGTGTCTGTAGAGGGGAAAGCCTTGCTGGATGAAGCGAAAAAGCAAGGCAAAGGGGTTATTGTGATTGCACCTCATTTGGGTAACTGGGAATATCTAGGCTTGTATTTAGGCCAACATTACCAAGCGACATCATTATATAGCCCACCAAAAAAACAATGGCTGGAAGCTACGACGCGTAAGGGGCGAGAAAAAACCGGCGCAAGTTTGCAACCGGCGAATAAAAAAGGCGTATTAGCAGTATTAAGGGCGCTCAAACAAGGTGGTGTAACCGGTATTTTGCCCGATCAACTACCGGGTAAAGATGGCGGCGCAGCTTATGTACCCTTCTTTGGGCAAGTTACACCAACGATGACGCTTATTCCTAATCTGTTAAGACGGGGCAATATCGTCGCTATCGCAGGCTTTGCTAAGCGCTTAGAGAATGATCAGTTCAAAATTATCTTTCAGGCCGCCCCTGACGCAATTTACGATACTGACGAAACAATAGCTACCACAGCCCTTAATCAATCGGTAGAACAGTTGGTGGCCTTAGCGCCTGAGCAATATCAGTGGGAGTACAAGCGTTTTCGTCGTGGTGATCAGCGTGAAAAACGTAGGATTTATCATTAATTATTGCAGGTTGCAGCTAAAGCCAAAAAGCTGCAGCATTATTCGCGCCAAAAGGCTGGGGTTAAAATAACCAGCAAGGTAAAGATCTCTAGTCGGCCTAGCAGCATGGACAGGCACAAGACCCACTTGGCAGCAATCGAGATACTGGCATAGTTATCGGTTGCTACACCCAAGCTTGGGCCCACGTTATTTAATGAGGATATGGTCGCTGCATAGGCGCTGAAAAAATCTAAACCGCAGGCTTGCAATAAAATCAAAATAACGACAAAGGCCAAGCCATAAACCGCTAAAAAACTCCACACAGCGGACAAAACATCCACAGGTACAGTACGACGTTTAAGCTTTAATGGAATCACCGCATTGGGGTGCACTAATTGCTGTAGTTCTCGCCAGCCCTGTTTGGCAATCAAGATGACACGAATAGCTTTAATACCACCACCGGTAGAGCCACCACAGCCACCAACACAGCTCAGAAAGAACAATAAAATCGGAAGAAAAGAAGGCCAAGCACTAAAGTTAGTGGTGGTAAAGCCGGTTGTTGTGGCAATAGAAACGGTTTGTACAATCGCATGCCAAGCAGCATGATCGAGGTATTCATCCACGCGAAAGATGAATAAACAGGCAACAACAAAGCTACAGGCGGTTAGGATAAAAAAGAAATAAAAGCGTGTTTCAGAATCCGATAAATAATGACGTAAACTAAATCGACTATAGGTATAAAAGTGCAGAGTAAAATTTAATGCTGCAATAAACATAAACACACTGGCTATCATCCAAATCAGCGGGCTATCAAAGTGGCCTAGGCTAGCATCATGTGTGGAAAACCCACCGATAGAAATCGTCGCAAAACTGTGGGATATAGCATCAAAAGCCGTCATCCCCGCTAACCAATAACAGAACGCACAGACAGCCGTTAACATGGCGTAGAGAAAAAACAGCCAGTAAGCGGTTTCAGCAATGCGCGGGGTGAGTTTATTGTCTTTAATGGGGCCTGCTTCTGCCCGATACAGTTGCATACCACCGATGCCAAGCAAAGGTAATATGGCGATAGCAATAACGATAATTCCAATGCCACCTAACCACTGCAGTTGCTGGCGATAATATAAAAGGGATTTAGGCATGGCATCTAAGCCACTGATAACCGTAGCCCCCGTGGTTGATAGGCCAGAAATAGATTCAAACACAGCATCACTAACGCTCAGTGGCTGGTAACTATTCATCATAAAAGGCATAGAGCCAAACAAGCCTAATACAATCCAGAACAGTGAAGTGAGCAGAAAACCGTCGCGAGTCTTGAGTTCGTTAGAGTTTTGGTGGCTAGGCACCCAGATAACCAGACCGACGATTAAGGTAATAATAAATGACAGTAAAAATATCAGATATTCACCGTCATTGTATAAAATTGAAACAGCCAACGGCACGAGGTGCGTTAAGCTAAAAAACATCAATAAAATGCCCAATACGCGAAAAATTGTGGCGATATTCATTTGTTTATCCCTTAGATAAAGGTAAACCCAACTTGGAATAATTTTTCCACATCGCGGATACGGTTCTTATTGGCTAAAAATAGAATCACATGGTCATCAGTTTCTATCAATGCATTGCTGTGCGCAATAATCACCTTATCGCCACGAACGATAGCGCCAATGCTAACGCCGGTGGGCAAGTTGATATCTTCAAGCTTGCGACCTACAACGCGCGAGCTTTTAGCATCACCACGTGCAGTAATTTCAATGGCTTCTGCCACGCCACGGCGTAAAGAGTAGACGTTGCTCACTTCACCACGGCGTACATGACGTAATAAGCTACCAATGGTGATCTGCTGTGGCGATAAAGCAATATCGATTTGGCCGCCTTGCAGTAAATCGACATAGGCCATATTGGTGATTAAGGTGATCACTTTATTGGCGCCGAGCTTTTTCGCCAGTAAAGACGCCATGATATTGGTTTCATCATCGCTGGTTACGGCTAAAAAGGCATCACAGGTGTCAATATCTTCGCTAGTCAGCAAGTCACGGTCAGAAGGGTTACCGTGCAAAACAAGGGTGCGTTGCAAAATGTCAGAGAGTTGCTCACAACGATTTAGGCTACGATCAATAATTTTGACATGGTACTTCTGCTCGATAGCGAGCGCTAACTTAGCGCCAATATTACCGCCGCCGGCGATCATAATACGCTTATAGACTTTGTCTACGCCATGTAAGGCATGCATGATGGTGGCGGTATGTTCGGTTGCGGCGATAAAAAACACTTCATCACCGGCTTCAATCACGGTATTACCGTCAAGCTTTATAGAATGGTCGCGGCGAAAAATGGCGGCTATGCGCGTTTCAGCGCCAGCAATAAATTTGGGAATTTGGTGCAGTTTTTTATCCACCAAGGGTGCACCATGAATGGCATTAACACCAACCAAACGTACTCTGTCTTCAGCAAAATCCACAACCTGCAAGGCGCCAGGATATTCCAATAAGCGTTCAATATAGGTGGTAACTAGCCGTTCGGGACTGATAACAAAATCTATCGGCAAGTGCTCTTTGGCGAATAATTTGTTTTGGCTAAAGTAGGCATTGGAGCGGATACGGCAGACTTTGGTTGGTATGCGAAATAATGAATAGGCTAGCTGGCAGGCAATCATATTGATCTCGTCATTATCAGTAACGGCGATAATCATCTCTGCATCTTCCGCACCCGCTTTGCGCAATATATGTGGATGTGAGGCGTGACCAACGACAATAGCTACGTCTAGCTTGTCTTGCAGATCACGTAAGCGCTTACTATTGGTGTCAATAACGATGATATCATTCTGTTCGCTTAATAGGGTTTCAGCGACAGAAACACCGACAGAGCCTGCACCAAGAATAATGATCTTCATGAAATATCCCGCTTTTCAAGCCGCGCATAATAAAAGCCATCATGGCCCATCGCTTGCGGAAAAAATTGCCAACCGTACTCGCAGGCAAGCCATGTATCACTGGCCGGCAAATCAATTTTTGTTTCTTGGCAGTCGGCTTGTAAAGCACAAAATTGCGCGATCACTCGGCTATTCTCTTGCGGCATAATTGAACAGGTAGCGTATAACAGAGTGCCGCCGGGTTTCAATACGTGCCAAAGCGCTTGTAGAATTTGCAGTTGCAGTTCTGCTAGTTGCTCAATATCGCTGGCTTGACGTAGCTGCTTAATATCCGGATGGCGACGAATCACGCCGGTAGCGGAGCAAGGCGCATCACATAAAATAGAATCAAATGGTTGCCCTTGCCACCAAGTGTCAACATCGACAATATCGGCAGTTTTCAGTGTCGCACTCAGCTGTAAGCGCTCAAGGTTTTCAGTCACGCGTAGCAAGCGGTTTGCGTCAATATCCAAGGCAGTGACAGCGGCTTGATTATCTAGGCGCTCAAGGATATGGCAGGTTTTTCCGCCGGGAGCAGCACAAGCGTCGAGAATGCGCGATTGGGGTTTGGCGTCTAATAAATAGGCTGCCATTTGTGCGGCTTCGTCTTGCACGCTGCAAAAGCCAGCGCTAAAGCTCGGCAGCATGGTTATATCACTGGGTTTATCATGAAGATAAATAGCCGATTCAGCGAGCTTGCCGATACTTGCCTCTATACCAGCGTCGCTTAATTGCTGTAAATAATCATCGCGCCGAGTTTTTTGAAGGTTCACCCGTATGCATAAAGGCGGTTCAGTATTGTTGGCGGTGAAAATCGCTTGCGCGCGTTCAGGCCATGCTTGCTGTATCGCATCAAATAACCAGTGGGGGTGTTCACTTTTCACCTGTGCGGAAAAATCCACGGGCTCTTGGCTTTGCAGCTTGCGTAAAACCGCATTAATTAAGCCTGATCCCCAAGGCTTTTTAAGTTCGCGACTGGCTTTAACGACGCTATCTAGGGCGGCATAAGCCGGCATACGCATAGCGGACAGTTGATAAGCACCGATCAACAATAAGGCATAAATATCGTAGTCTTTATTGCGCAGCGGTTTTTCCAGCAGCGGGGCTATTTGTGCGTTTAGCGTTTCATAGTGACGTAAAACACCAAAACATAAGGCTTTAGATAGACTGATATCGTTATTAGCTAGATGTTTGCTGTGGTGGGCAATGCTGCCATCTAAGGATTGCTTTTGCGCTAAAACGGCCTTTAAGGCCAAGGCTGCAGCGCTGCGTGCGCCATACTGCTGGCGCTTAGACAAAACGCTGGCCTGCGACAAAGAAACCTGCACGGCCATTTAAAATAGCGGCGATAGGCATTTTTCTGGCGTTGGGTAATTGTAGCTCCCTCAATAATAAAGCCCCTTCGCCACAAGCGACTAATACGCCTTGCTTATCAACACTAAGGATATCACCTGCGGGTTTATTGTGTGGGTATTGCTGGGCGTCTGCCTGCCAAATTTTGATACGAGAATCTTGGTATTCGCCAAAGCAGACATTACTGCTATTGAATGCACGAATTTTTAAAGCCAAGCTGCTTGCTGGCAGCTGCCAATCGATTTTTGCCTCGGCTTTATGCAGCTTATGGGCGTAAGTTGCTTGGCTATCGTCTTGCTTTTCGCCGGAAAAAGCGCCTTGTTGTAGCTGTTTGACCGTATTGATTAAAGCCTTGCTGCCGGTATCGGCTAAACGCTGACGCAAACTATCGCCGGTGCATTGCGCGGTGATGGCAAGCGTCACCTTGTGCAGCATATCGCCGGTGTCCAAGCCTTTATCCATCTGCATAATAGTA
>SMEQ01000179.1_pt1 | contig 34956 bp, 30 predicted proteins | sample 2456281 | NCBI WGS metagenome assembly SMEQ01 (sample SAMN10132596, study PRJNA489261) | soil metagenome | isolation source: day1 antibiotic-loamy sand soil ammended with raw manure from dairy cow... | place: USA | collected 2015-04-01
ATCAGTGGCAGTGCCACACACATTATCCACTATTACCCAATATATATCAGGATGTTCAATAGTCAGTATAGAGTCTGTGGAAGAATTAGACCAATAATAATTTGAAATATTTAATCCATAAGCGCTAATTGTTATTGTGTCACTTTCACAAATAGTTTGATCAGAGCCTAAATCAACTGTCGGAGACTGCTCAACAATCACAGAAACAATATTTGTATCAATATCGGTGTAAACTAGGTAGTTGGAAGTTGATGAAGGAGTAACAAATAAAGTATCTCCAGTTCCGATAATTATTGTTGGATTAGATTGCTCTGCCCATTGATATGATGAAGCTCCGTACGCACTAATTATTGCTGAATCACCTAAGCAAATGGTGTCACCAATAACAGTGCTTCCTGGACTGACAAATGATATACCGTCAATACCCATTCTCAATGCTTCGTTCGGAGTTATTTGACTTGGATCATCATCCATTGGGATGAATTTAATCAGATGTGATGTATTAGTTGCTGTAAATGTAATAGATCTATAATCCCACTGTAAGTTGATATCTAGATAAGATAATTGAGAAAAACTTGGAGCAGTTATTCCAATCAAAGTATTTTCGATATATACCGCCCACGATCCTGAACTAGCAAGCATATTATCTTGCTTAACCACCGTTTGGTAAAACTCGATGTCATAACTTTCGCCAGGAATTAATCCTGATACATTTTGCATTATTCCTTCATGATATAAGCTTCCCGGCCACCCTGCATGCAGTCCTGAAATAAAAGTTTGACCAGAGTTTGGTATTCCATGAATCCCTAGTGAAGGAACGGGACCGGTAAATCCAGTAATATCAGGTGTGCATCCTGCAGGAATATATCCTTGACAAACAGGGTCGCCATATGGAATCATTTGCCATCCAGGTGGAGCTGCAGCAATAGTTTCATCTCCTTCCAAGTCAGAATTAACAAAGTTTTGAGCATTACTGTTAAATCCAACAAAAAGAATGATTACTAGTATGGTTTGAATTTTTTTACTCAAGTATTATAATAGTTTGATGATATAAACGAATTAAAATAGGATAACGTTGGTCGTCATTACCACTAACTTACTTATAACCTTGCCAAAAGTAATCTAAGTCTTCATTTTCAGGTAGCCTTAAACAACCTTTTGATTTATATCATCAAATATAACAACTTTCATAACATATAGAAAAGAGAAATTCTACTTGAACTCTTTATTTACGTACAAGTGAGTAAATTTAGTTGCGTTCCCGCTTCGTAGCCTTAATTGTACTCCTTGAATGATTTATTTGCCCTCCAAAATTCGTTTAAAATCGCTTTAAACACTAACTTTGATTTTTAACAAACATATTCATCAATCATAAAAGACATGTACGGAAAAATTAAAGATACTCTTGCTAACGATTTACAAGCCATTAAAGATGGTGGCATTTATAAAAGAGAAAGAATCATTACTTCTCCACAAGGTGCTCGTGTGACGGTGGATTCAGGTGAAGAAGTAATCATCATGTGTGCCAATAACTATTTGGGTTTATCTTCTCATCCAGAAGTAGTTCAAGCAGCGAAAGACACCTTGGATTCTCACGGATTTGGAATGTCATCGGTACGTTTTATCTGCGGAACACAAGATATTCACAAAACCTTAGAAAGAAAAATTTCCGAATTTTACGGAACAGAAGATACCATTTTATACGCAGCAGCTTTTGACGCAAACGGAGGAGTTTTTGAACCTTTGTTTACAGACGAAGACGCGATCATTTCTGACGAATTGAATCATGCTTCCATCATTGATGGTGTGAGATTGTGTAAAGCACAACGATACAGATACAAACATTCCGATATGGCAGATTTGGAAGCACAATTGATTGCTTCTCAGGCACAGCGTTATAGAATTATCGTTACAGACGGCGTTTTCTCCATGGATGGCGACATCGCTAAAATGGATGAAATCGTTGCTTTAGCAGAGAAATACGATGCATTGGTCATGTCTGACGAATGTCACTCAGCAGGATTCATTGGAAAAACTGGAAGAGGTGTTCAAGAATACCACGGAGTGGACGGTAAAGTAGACATCATCACCGGTACTTTAGGAAAAGCACTTGGAGGTGCAATGGGCGGTTATACAACTGGTAAGAAAGAAATCATCGACATGTTGCGTCAGAAATCCAGACCTTATTTGTTCTCTAACTCGTTGGCACCAGCAATTGTTGGAGCTTCCATTAAAGTTTTCGAATTATTGAATTCTTCTACAGACTTGAGAGACAAATTAGAGTCAAATACCAAGTATTTCAAAGATAAAATCATTGCCGCTGGATTTGACATCAAACCAGGAGATTCTCCGATTGTTCCAATCATGTTGTATGATGCAGCGCTTTCACAAGAATTTGCAAATTTACTTTTAGAAGAAGGAGTTTATGCGGTAGGTTTCTTTTTCCCAGTGGTAGGAAAAGGTCAGGCCCGTATCCGTACGCAAATTTCCGCTGCACACTCTTTGGACGATTTAGACAAAGCGGTTGCTGCTTTTATCAAGGTTGGAAAACAACTCAATGTAATTAAATAACAACGTGCTTTCTAGCGTTCGAGCAAGAAGCATTAACCTGGATTTATGAGTTCATTTTATGAGAAATTACTCACTAACAACCGAGATTGGGTTGCGGAGAGCTTGAAGACCGACCCTAACTTTTTTGGAAAGTTAACTAAAAAGTCACCGCCTCTTTTCTGGATTGGCTGTGCGGATGCACGGGTTCCTGCCAACGAAATCATTGGTGCGCAACCGGGAGAAGTTTTCGTTCATAGAAACATCGCCAACATGGTGGTTCACACGGACATGAACATGTTGAGTGTTCTGGATTATGCGGTGAACACGCTCAAAGTAGAGCACATCATTGTGTGTGGTCACTATGGATGTGGTGGTGTAAAAGCGGCGATGGGTGACCAAAGCAGAGGGTTGATTGATAACTGGATTAAACACATCCGCGATGTAGCTCGTTTTCATGAGGTAGAACTGAGTCAGTTGAAAGTAGAAGAAGAACGTTACAATCGATTTGTAGAACTGAACGTGTACGAGCAGGTCCGAAACTTGGGAAAAACATCCATCATTCAAGCTGCTTGGAGAAACAATCAAAAAGTTTCCATTTACGGATGGGCTTATACGGTTGAAAACGGGTTGATCAAAGATTTGGATATTACCGTCTCCAGTAACGAGGTTTTGAAAGATGTTTTTCAATTGAATTGATTTTTTGGAATGAGTTGATATCCACCTAGAAATTAACGTACAAAAAAGAGAAATTTGGTCAATTTAAAAAAAAGATGTACATTTGTGCATATTTACAAAGAATATTAATACAAACGAGGGGACTTTAATCCCCTCTTTTTCTATCTAAATGATTAGTAAAGAACTAGTAAGGAAGTTAGCGCAAGAGCGAATCGACGAGTTGGATCGTGGTATTTTTATCGTAGAAATTACGATATCTTCAAGCATGTCTATCCATTTAGAAATAGATAAAGAGGAAGGTTATGTTGCTATCGACGACTGTGTTTCTGTTTCACGGAACGTAGAACACAATTTAGACCGAGAAGAAGTTGATTTCGAACTGGAGGTTTCTTCAGCAGGAATTGACAAACCGCTTCGAGTTTTGGCTCAGTTTATTAAAAACATTGGGAAAGAAGTTGAAGTGTTGATGAATACAGGCATCAAAAAAACAGGAATTCTACTGGAAGTGGATGAGAATCAATTAATCATTGAGACAACTCGTTTGGAGAAAGTGGAAGGTAAAAAGAAAAAAGAGACCATTGTGGAAAAGGAAACGATCCCAATGTCAGAAATAAAAGAAACAAAAATTGTTATTTCATTTAAATAAAAGTAAGCAATGAACAGCTTAGAACTAGTAGATTCGTTTTCGGAATTTAAAGAATTAAAGAGCATCGACAAACAGACGATGCAACACGTATTGGAAGATGTTTTCCGTGCGATGTTAAAGAAAAAATTCAACACCGACGAACACATAGATGTTATTGTAAACATTGACAAAGGTGACGTTCAGATTTTCGTAAACAAAGAAATCGTTATGGACGGTGAAGTTGAAGACGAATATACTGAAATTGCTTATTCAGATGCGATTAAGATTGAGCCTGACTTTGAAGTGGGTGAGCAAGTTTCCGAAGAGTTTAAGTTCGGTGATTTTGGACGTAGAAATATTTTGTCTTTGCGCCAGAACTTGATTTCAAGAATTTTGGAATTGGAGAAAGATCACTTATACAAACTTTACAAGGAGCGTATTGGTGAGATTATCACAGGAGAAGTTTACCAAGTTTGGAAGAAAGAAATCATGGTATTGGATGATGAAGGAAATGAATTAATTCTTCCTAAATCAGAACAAATTCCATCCGATTATTTCAAAAAAGGAGAATCGATTCGTGCAGTAGTTGCCAAAGTGGATATGCGTAACAGCAGCCCGGTTATTATTCTTTCACGTACGGCACCTGAATTTTTAGAGCGTCTGTTTGAATTGGAAGTTCCTGAAGTTTTTGACGGATTGATTACCATCAAACGAATTGTTCGTGAACCAGGAGAGCGTGCAAAAGTAGCGGTAGAATCGTATGATGACCGCATCGATCCCGTGGGAGCTTGTGTTGGAATGAAAGGATCTAGAATTCACGGAATCGTTCGTGAGTTGCGCAATGAAAACATTGACGTGATCAATTACACCAACAACCCACAGTTGTTTATTCAACGTGCATTATCTCCAGCGAAAATTACATCCGTAGAGATATTTGAAGAAGAAAAAAGAGCAAAAGTAAGCCTTAAACCAGACCAAGTTTCTTTGGCAATTGGTAAAGGTGGAAACAATATTAAATTGGCAACAAAGCTAACAGGTTACGAAATCGACGTTTACAGAGATGGTGAGGTTGATGTAGATGACGTAGATTTGGAAGACTTCGCAGATGAAATCGATGGATGGATTTTGGATGAGTTGAAATCTGTGGGCTGTGATACTGCGAAATCAGTATTAGAAATGTCAGTGAGTGATTTAGTACATAGAACCGACCTGGAAGAGGAAACGATCATGGAGGTTCATAAAATTTTGCGTGCAGAATTTGAGAATTAAATCAGTGTACTGACTTGCCCCAAAAAAAAATAAAAAGCTACCTAGCGTAGTAGATAAAAAAAAATATGGCCGGAAAAACACATAGATTGAGCAGAGTAGCGAGTGAGCTGAACGTAGCAATTCCAACGTTGGTTGACTTTCTAAGCGGTAAAGGTATAACACTTGACGAAAACCCTAACACCAAATTGGAGGAAGGGCACTACGACTTGTTACGCCAACAATTTGCTGCAGATCAGTCGCTGAAAGAGAAAGCGAAACTGTCTTCTGTTAAACGTGAAAAACGCGAAACGATTAGTTTGCGTGACACAAAACCTCAAGAAACCAAGCAGGAAGAAGAGGATGATATTGACTTCGAAAGCTTGAAGGAAACGAATGTATTGCCACAACACGTAGTTGCTCCAACTGAAAAGGAGACTACAGAAGTGGAGGAAACACCAGTTGCTAAAGAGGTTTCTGAGAAAACACCTGAAGAAGAGGTTTCTGAAAAAGACAAGTCTCCTGAATTGAAAGGAGGAGCTAAGATTTTGGGCGATGGTGAATTCCAGGTTCAAGTTTTGGGGAAAATTGATTTAACTAAAATCAATACGAAGACTAGACCAGACAAGAAAAAGAAGCAAGAACAACCGAAAAAGCCCAAAGAGGTTGCCAAGGCACCGGCTAAGCCCGCTGCACCCTTAAAAGCAAAAGAACCAGTTGTTGAAAAAGCTCCAGAAAAGCCTTCTGAAAAAGCTCCAGAAAAACAACCGGAAGCTCCAAAAGAAATCGAAACGATTCGATCAGAAAGAAGAATCTTGGCCGGTCCAACGGTTTTAGGTAAAATCGAATTGCCAGTTGAAAGACCAAAGTCTTCATCCAAATCGGATGAACCGCGTAAGAAAAGGAAACGGATTAAGAAAATTGACCCGTCTAAAACAACTACGCCAGCAGCTGGTACGCCAGCAACGCCGGCAGCGCCGAAAATTAGAAAACACTTAGGAAATCACAAGCCTGGGAATACTGGGTTTAACCGTCCAGCTCCAGCGACTGAGCAAGATATCCAAAAAGAAATTAAAGACACTTTAGCGAGGTTATCCAACAAAGGAGGAAAATCAAAAGGAGCTAAAAATAGAAGAGCAAAGAGGGATACGTATGCTCAACGAAGAGAACAAGAACAACTCGAAGCTGAATTACAAGACAAAATCTTGAAGTTGACGGAATTCGTTTCTGTTTCTGAGTTAGCTTCGATGATGAACGTAGGACCAACGCAAGTTATTTCTGCATGCATGTCATTGGGTATTTTCGCTTCGATTAACCAGCGTTTGGATGCGGAAACCATTCAAATCGTAGCTGAAGAGTTTGGTTTTGAAACTGAATTTGTAAGTGCGGAAGTTCAAGAAAGTATTGTTCTTGTGGAAGACAAACCAGAAGACTTGGTTTCTCGTCCCCCAATTATTACGGTGATGGGACACGTTGACCACGGTAAAACATCTTTGCTGGATAGAATTCGTAATGCAACGGTAACTTCAGGAGAAGCTGGAGGAATTACTCAACATATCGGTGCTTACTCCGTAGTATTAGCGGACGGAAGAAAAATAACATTCTTAGATACACCTGGTCACGAAGCCTTTACGGCAATGCGTGCACGTGGTGCTCAAGTAACGGACGTTGCAATTATTATTGTTGCAGCAGACGATGACGTGATGCCACAAACCAAAGAGGCGATTGCACACGCTCAAGCTGCTGGTGTACCAATGGTATTCGCAATCAACAAGATTGATAAAGACGGAGCGAGTCCAGACAGAATTAGAGAGCAATTATCAGCGATGAATATCCTGGTAGAAGAATGGGGTGGACCTTACCAATGTCAGGAAATTTCCGCGAAGAAAGGCTTAAACATTAATGAACTATTAGATAAAGTATTGTTGGAGGCTGAAATCTTAGATTTAAAAGCGAATCCAAATAAAAATGCCTTAGGTACTGTTGTTGAATCTTCTTTGGATAAAGGAAAAGGATTTGTAACCAACTTACTGGTTGAAGAAGGAACCATGAAAATTGGAGACGTAGTTCTTGTTGGTAGAAATTATGGACGTGTTCGTGCCATGCAAAACCAACGAGGTGAAAACGTTAAAGAAGCAGGTCCAGCAACTCCAGTAGCGATTTTAGGAATCAACGGTGCGCCAAGTGCAGGTGATAAATTCTACATTTTAGACGATGAAAAAGAAGCAAAATCTATCGCTACGAAACGAGAGCAACTATACAGAGAGCAAGGTTTAAGAACAACGAAACACATTACGCTTGAGGAAATTGGAAGACGTTTAGCAATTGGTGACTTTAAAGAGTTGAATTTAATTGTAAAAGGTGACGTAGATGGTTCGATCGAGGCACTTTCTGACTCGTTATTAGGTTTATCTACTGAATCGATTGCGATTCGAATTGTTCACCAAGGAGTTGGAGCAATTTCTGAAGCAGATATCAACTTGGCTTCTGCATCGGACGCAATTATCATCGGATTCCAGGTTCGTCCATCCGTTGCAGCTCGTAAGTTAGCAGATGCTGAACAAATCGATATTCGTCTTTATTCTGTGATCTACAAAGCGATCGAAGAAATTAAAGCAGCGATGGAAGGAATGCTTTCGCCAGAAGTTAAAGAAGAAATCACTGGTTCTGCTGAAATTCGCGAAACGTTTGACATCACGAAAGTTGGAACAATCGCTGGTTGTTTCGTATTGGATGGTGTTATCAAAAGAAACTCGAAAATCCGCGTAATTCGCGATGGTATCGTTGTTCACACCGGACATTTAGGATCATTGAAACGATTCAAAGACGATCAAAAAGAAGTGAAACGTGGTTACGAATGTGGTCTGAACATTGATAAATACAATGACATCAAAGTTGGTGATGTAGTTGAAGCCTTCGAAGAAGTCGAAGTAGCTAGAAAACTATAAGCTGATTGATAAGATATACAAGCCCACTCGATGAAAATTGAGTGGGCTTTTTTGTTGCCTTGCTTTTGAATCTTGTACCTTCCAGTAAAAATTTCGTATATTAGGGATACGTTTAGAGTTGAATACACATAAATAAGCTGAAAGATGGAAAGACACAATCATTATGAAACCGTAACAGTAGCGATCAATCAGTTACGAGAAAAAGGATATACCACTGATTTTAACTTAATGGAAAACTGCATTGTTTGTCATGCAGATAAATTCTATCCGGATGATTTTGAAATCGTAGAAGTGTATCACTACGAAGGAAACTCAGATCCAGGAGATGAAGCAACAGTGTACGGAATTGAATCTAAAACGGGATTAAAAGGTATTTTGGTAACTGGAGATCCAGCTTCCATGGATTCATTAACACGTGAAATTTTAATGAAATTAGCCAGACGTTAAGTTAGACAAAGAAGTCTTCCGCAATTGCATCTGCCCAATGTCTTCCTGTTTCAGTAAGAATCAAGTGTTGGTTGGATTGAAACATCCATCCTTTTGATTCGTATTGCTTCACTTTCGCATCGAATGCTGAAGTGACCCTGATAATTTCATTCAAAGCCGTTAAATCAACTCCCCAAGAGGTTCTGAGTCCAATCAAGATCATTTCGTTGAAGCTATTTTCAGGAGTTAACTCTTCTGTTTCAAACCAATCGAATGCAGCTGTTTCTTTCGTTTTCAGCAAGCGGATGTAGGTAGGATTATTAGCGATGTTCCACGAACGAGTTGTTCCATTATACGAATGTGCCGATGGACCAACTCCCAAATAGGAAATACCACGCCAATAATTGCTGTTGTGATTGGAGATGAAACCCGGTAACGCGAAATTCGAAATTTCATAGTGATCAAAACCATTCGCTTTGAGGGTTTTAATTAAAATTTCAAATTGCTCACCTTGTTGTTCGTTTTCGGCAGGAATGAGTTTCTTTTGTTTAACGAGTTGATGCAACGCTGTTTTCTTTTCAATCGTTAGGCAGTAAGCCGAAATGTGGGTCGGATTTAAACTCAAGGCTGTTTCTATTTGTTTCATCCAGCGCTCATTGCTTAAATCAGGTAAGCCGTAAATTAAATCCAAACTGATGTTTTTGATTCCCGCTTGATGCGCGATCGGTATACAATCCAATGCTTGTTGCGAATCATGTGCACGGTTCATCCATTTCAAATCACGGTTATCAAAAGACTGAATGCCAATGCTCAAACGGTTAATTCCAACAGCTTTCCAAATGCGTGCTTTCTCTTCGGTAATGTCGTCGGGATTGGCTTCTAAAGTGATTTCGGGAGATTCGCTGCAGGGAAAATGTTGTCTAACGGTGCTCAGAATATATTGGAGTTGCTGTTCGTTAAGTAAACTCGGAGTTCCGCCACCAAAGTATATCGTATCAACAGTTTGATCGGCCAAGTATTCTTTTCGCAATTCAATTTCCTTCCCAATGGAAGCAATCATTTCTTGCTCGTATTCTTGATACGTTGTGCTAAAATGAAAGTCGCAATACGTGCATTTTTGTTTGCAAAAAGGAATGTGAATGTAAATACCTGCCATGGTGCAAAGATACGATTTGAAGGACTTTAAAATGTTTAAAAATGATATTAATTCGGAGTTGATAGTTCCTTTCTGTCGCATCCTAAACTTAAGCTGTAATCAGTTAAAATTCGATTGAATTCCTAAATTTTATGTTAATGTATCTAGTACCTTGGATTTTAAACACTATCTTCCTCTTTTTAATTTTAAAATAAATCATATGAATATTAAAACAATCTTAGGCGTGGCGTTTGTTGGTGCGCTAGTTTTTACTTCTTGTAAGAATGAAGCGGCTGATGTAGAGCAGAACATAGAACAGCCTTCTGTTGAAGTTCCAACTTCGAATATGCCAGAACCTACAGAATCTGAAATGCCAGAACCAGCACCAGCATCAACTCAGGAATCTCCTGCGATGTTGCAGCAAAATGTTGCTCCTGCACCTCAAACTTCTCAACGATTGAATCCTGAGCACGGACAACCAAATCACAGATGTGATATTGCGGTTGGAGCTCCTTTGCCATTGTAATCACTCCGTTATAGGTTTAAAGAATTGATTTTAAAATCCCATTGGTAATTTTACTTAATGGGATTTTTAGTTTTCTACTGAGATTGATTAATCCCCAAAAAACAACTCCACATCTTTTTTATTAAAGCTTTTCTTTTCTGTGTCAACGCGAATGATATCTGATGCCACTGTTTTCTTTTTATCCTGTAGTTGAACAATTTTCTCTTCGATGGTATCTTTACAAATCATTCGATAGGCCATTACTTTTTTGTCTTGTCCGATTCGATAACAACGGTCGATCGCCTGACTTTCAACCGCTGGATTCCACCATGGATCGATTAGATATACATAATCTGCTTCGGTTAAATTTAATCCTGTTCCACCAGCTTTGAGACTGATTAAAAACACCCGAATCTCAGGATTGTTTTGAAAATTATTAACTTTTTCTTCTCGATTTTTGGTTTGTCCATCCAAGTATTCGAACAGAATCTCTTCTTTTTCCAATCTTTCTTTGACCAATTGCAGCATACCAACAAATTGAGAAAACACCAATATTTTGTGATTTCCGACTTTTTCTTTCAAATGTCGAGTCAGTTCATCCAATTTTGTAGATTCAGAACCGTAATCTTTTTCACGATCAGCCAGAGCGGAAGAATTGCAGATTTGTCGCAATTTTGTCAAACCTTGCAAAATGTACATTTGTGATTTATTAATTCCTTCATCTTCAATTTGCTCTTTCAGTTTTTGTTGAAAATAGTGTTTGAAATGATCGTACACTTTTCGTTGTTCTACACCCATTTCACAGTAAATCACTGACTCTGTCTTGGAAGGAAGTTCTTTTGCTACTTGTTCTTTGGTTCTTCTTAAAATGAAGGGATGAATCATTCGTGCTAGCAAATCAGAAGTATATTGATCTTGATTTTTATCTATTTCTTCTGAAAAAGTAGATTTAAAATGCTTGATACTCCCAAAAATACCAGGATTTAAAAAACTAAATTGACTGTACAAATCAAACGTATTGTTTTCAATTGGTGTTCCCGTAAGTGCCAATCGATTTTCTCCCTTTAACAGTCGAACGGTTTTAAAACGTTGAGATTGCGGGTTTTTAATCGCTTGACTTTCATCGAGTATGATGTAATTGTATGTTCTTTTCTGATGAATTTCGATGTCCTTAACGATGGAGCCGTACGTAGTAAGAATAACATCTTGCTGATCAAACTCCGGAAGTAAATCACGTCGATTTGGACCGATGAAGTCGAGCACTTTCAAAGTCGGGGCAAACTTCTTGAGTTCAGCCATCCAGTTGAAAATCAAAGAGGTTGGAGCGATCACCAAATGAGGTGAAATTTTCTCATCGGGATTCAAGTTTTTTAAATATTGAATGAAAGCAATGGCTTGCAATGTTTTTCCCAATCCCATGTCATCTGCCAAGCAGCCGCCCAATTTATTTTCATGTAAAAAGACAAGCCAATTTAATCCTTCTTTTTGATACGGTCGAAGTGATGCTTGTAAGTGTTTTGGTTTTGGAATGGACTTTAAATCTTGGAGGTTATTCAAGCGTTTTTTCTTCTCGTATAATTCGGTTAAGAATTTGGGCGTGTTGGTTTCTTGCTCGTACAACTCATCAATGATGTTGAATTGATAATTTGAAATCTCAATTTTATCTTTCTTAATCTGACCAAGTTTGAAGTACTTTTTATATTTCTCAATCCACTCTTTGGGTAGAATTCCAATAGAACCATCGTTTAATTCTACAAAATTACTTTCTTTTAAAATGGCTTTTTGAACTTGTTTTAAGTCTACCTTTTGGTCACCGAAAGAAATGTCAATCTTTAAATCAAACCAATCCGTTCCAGAACTCAAGCCAATTGAAAACGATGGTTTATTTAAATTGTATTGGAATGATTTCAGGCTGTTTAAACCAAAAACGCGTACCTGATTGTTTTGAAGTTGATCAATGATTTGCATTAAGTTCAGTGACTCCATCGCTTCTTCGACATTCAAATAAAAATAATCTGATTGATTTTTAAATTTGGGATGCAAAGCTCTAAAGCTGGAAATGAACTCGTTTTCCAATTCTTCATTTCGTTCTCGGAAACTTAACTTTGCTTTATCGGCCCAGATCTTTTCCTTACTTTCAGGAGAAACAAGCGATTCACCGTATTTCAATAAGGGCTGAAAAACAATGTATTCACCCTCTTCATCCGACAAGTAAACATGTTTTTCTATTGCTGTTTCTTCTTTGACTTTGGGTAGCTTTTTACTAATCTTTATTTTGTCAAAATCGATTTCGAATACCCTTGAAAATGGCTCCAGAATTTGATCTCTAAATTGGTCAATTCCAGATTGAATGATATTCAATTGGGGTTTGTCGGAAGCATTGAGTATAGAAAAAGCAATTTCAGGATTTGTAATTGGATAAAGAACTTCATCCAAAATTACCCCACAAGGTAAAATAACTAGTTTACTGGATGAAATACCATAGGTCTGCGAGTTGATTTTAATTTTAAAATCCAATTGGTAAAACGGTTTTTTATCCGTTATTTTTAGAATTGGGATTACCTTATCATGCCGTATTTCTAATTCGTGCAAGTTCTTTTTCACAAATGTATTCCGATGATCCAACGTAAATAGAGGTTGATTATCACCCTCCTCCAAAAGCAAGGAAAACGTACGAGTCAATTGTTTCACATTTTCAAGTTGATGGTTTCTGTATAGTGAATCCCTAAATTGATTTGAAAGTTGAATTCCGTTCGTTATAAATGCATGTTTTCCGACATCATTAATTCGCTGAATGGCTTCAGAAAAATTAGTCTCATTGATGTATCGAAACTTGGTTGATAATTTAGTCTGTGTTTTATCCAATTTTCCATAAAATGGATAGATTCCAATAACCTTGTTTTTTTTCTTTTCCAAGCAGAGTCCAACACCATAACTTACTTGTTCTTCAGTTTTATTAGGAATAAAAAAACGTTTTCGATCCAGGTTAATAAACTGATTAGCTATATCATTTACTCCAACAATATTTGGGATTTTATCAATGATTTCGATGCCATTTACGGATATTTTGAAATCAAACAGATCGTCAAAGTGAAGGCTTTCTGGATAATCTTTTTCATCCATAATTCTTTTCTTAAATTGACTCTGAAAATCTTCACTAAAGTAGTCAACGCTATAAGCATCTAAAAACTTTTCAATAAAAAACGATTTATGGAAACAAGGAAATTGACTTCTACAAGAGCAATTTAAAGCCAATGTACTGTCAATTTTATTGTATTTAAGTGAAATTCGAAGAGCATCTCTGTAGTCATTATAGATACCTTCAACTAAGTTTTCGCTGATAAAAGTAAATTTAATAGGACTGTAATAGTGCCTCGTTTCTTGAAATCGAATTGCTTTCAGTTCCCTTATGTTTATGACTCCAGCTTGATTGGGAATGTATGTGGTGGAATCAATTTTCCCCGTTTTCATTTCAACGGTTGGATCAATTGATTTGGTTGTAAGCATTTCAATTAATTGATTCACAGCCGCAACTTGATGTTTGCAAATTCCGTGACCATCGTATAAGCAGTTACAAGAAGTTTTGATTCTATCCATGTCTTGGATGTCAACCCCGACATGGTAAGGCATGGATTGATTTCCAACACATTCAAAACTGTAGTTGTTATTTTGATGCGCAATCAGTGTTGGAAAATAACTAGATGCACGGGCAATGACAACGAACTGAGCATTACCTGTAATGTATTGAAGAAGTTTTTTTTCTATCATGGATGATATTACATCATTATTTAAAACTGAGTATATTCTGAAAATTTACTTAAAAGCGAAGCAATCAAAGGTATAAAATTGTTTTCTAATTTTAGATAGGAATTCTACTTACCATTCATTCAAATCCTTTTCGATTATCATATAGCTTTAGCAGACCTAAAATGGGGATTGTTTTAGAGGAATGATTTAACAATAAAATTAACAACATTTTTTATTATTCTATTAAAAAATATCCTACCTTTCACCAACACTAAAAACTGGAAATCATGGATTTAAATGATAACAAAGAAACCGACAACAAAGAGTTGGAACTTTTCATGACCTATCTGAACAATAGACTATCTGAGTATTCTTCACTGCTAAAGAAAGAGAATATCTCGCAGGAAGAGTTAAAACAATTGGGTGATATTGAGTATTTTCTAATAGAGGTTAACGCCAAAATTTCTGAAATTCAAAAATCGTTAGAAAATGATTTGTTTGGTTATAGCACGGATTTGTATTACGGAATGAAACGAGAAGCCATTTCATCTGGAGATCAGAATGCTAAGAAAAAGTTAGACATCATGTTAGACTCTTTCAACGAATCATTGCGGGGCGGAATGATTGTCAATTGGAATTAAGCATAGAAAAACCGGAAAAGTAAAAACTCTCCCGGTGTAAATCTTATTAGAAATAACTTTGATTTCTATTTTGCTCCATTTGAAAATGCAGGAATACCAGTAATATCCATTCCTGTTATCAACAAGTGAATGTCGTGGGTTCCTTCGTATGTCAAAACAGACTCCAAATTCGCCATGTGACGCATGATTGAATATTCGCTTGTTATTCCCATTGCACCGTGAATTTGACGGGCTTCTCTTGCGATGTTCAATGCGATTTCAACGTTATTACGTTTAATCATTGAAATTTGAGCAGTTGTCGCTTTTCCTTCGTTTCTCAATTGACCAACACGTAAAGTTAAGAACTGTGCTTTGGTGATTTCAGTAATCATTTCCGCTAATTTCTTTTGAATCAATTGGAAAGATGCGATTGGCGTACCAAACTGCGTTCTTTCTTTTGCATATCTCAAAGCCTGATCGTAGCAATCCATGGCGGAACCTAACGCCCCCCAAGCGATTCCAAAACGAGCAGAATCGAGACAGCTCAAAGGAGCGCCCAAACCTGTTCTTCCAGGTAAAATATTTTCTTTAGGTACTTTTACATTGTCAAAAATCAACTCTCCGGTAGAAGAAGCTCTCAAAGAAAGTTTTCCATGCATTTCAGGAGTTGAGAAACCTTCCATTCCTCTTTCAACAACCAATCCGTGAATTCTTCCATTTTCATCTTTCGCCCAAACAACTGCGATGTCTGCGAAAGGAGCATTTGAAATCCACATTTTAGCCCCATTTAAAATGACGTAATCACCTGCGTCTGTAAAGCGCGTAATCATGCTTCCTGGGTCAGATCCGTGATCAGGCTCTGTTAAACCAAAGCATCCCATCATTTCGCCAGTAGCTAATTTTGGCAAGTATTTCATTTTTTGTTCTTCAGAACCATATCTCCAAATTGGATACATCACCAATGAACTCTGAACAGAAGCTGTAGATCTGAGTCCAGAATCACAACGCTCCAATTCTTGCATAATTAATCCGTAAGAAATCTGATCCAATCCAGCACCACCATATTCTTCTGGAATATAGGGTCCAAATGCACCAATTTCACCTAAACCTCGCAGTAAGTGCATCGGAAAAGTAGCTTTTTCGTAATGATCATCAATAATCGGAGAAACCTCTCTTTTTACCCAAGCTCTGGCAGTATCACGAACTAACTTTTGTTCATCTGTCAACAACTCATCCATGTTGCAATAGTCTGGATGTGTATATAAATCTGTTCTCATAATTCAGCTTTTATTTAAAGTAAGGCAAAATTAATATTAAAAAAGCACATTCTTCTTCAAATGGCGAACTCTATTCATCATAATTGGTAATTTTGTGTGAAAATATCAGGAAGCCTTGTTTATACTAGTGTTTAAAATTATTGGGAATAATTATCAAGATGTTCCATTGCATTTGTCTGAGCGAGAAAGTTCCTTTTCTACCCTGATACTGCTTTTGTTGTCTTTGTCATTCATTGTCATTGCTTTCTCAAGGTTGAGTTCAAGAGTTCTGTTTTTGAACATCATAGAAGCTATTTATAAGAATGGTCGGGTTGCTAAAATTGTTCAAATTAATTATCCGCTGAATACATTTTCATCCATTTTGTTGCTATTGAACTACACCATCAGCATTTCCGCCTTGCTTTTTTTAACGATTCAGAATTATTACCCAATCGAAAATCAAGCTATTTTTTACCTTGCTTTCGTGTCCATTCTTTTGGTTTTGGTTCCGTGGTTGTCTTTGTTTTCAATTGGATTCTTGACAGGAGATAAGGATGTGCTTCTAGAAAGTAAAATAAATACCATCATTTTTGCGCACGCATCGGGTTTGATCTATTCTGTCATTCTGCTTATTTGGACATTCAACAGCCAATGGTCTGGTATCTTTGTTTATGTGTTTCTAGGACTGCTATTTTTATTTACCGGCTACCGACTTTTAAGGGGATTTCTTTCTGCCTTTAAAAAAGGAGTACGATGGTATTATATAATTTTGTACCTTTGCACCCTTGAAATCTTGCCTTTTGTTCTTTTATACCAATTATTGGAATAAAGTTCTGAGGAGAAAATAGTTAGTTTTTCATTTAAAAATATAGGACATTGAGCATCAAAACAATTTTGGTTTCTCAGCCCAAACCAGAGGGAGAAAAATCACCATATTACGATCTTGCTGAAAAGTATAAACTTAAAATTGATTTTCGGTCTTTTATTCAAGTTGAAGGGATAAGTGCACAAGAGTTTAGGGCTCAGCGAATTAACTTGGCAGAGCAGACTGCTGTTATCTTCACATCTAAGACGGCGGTAGATCACTTTTTTAGAATCGCTGAAGAAACGAGGTTTACGGTTCCGGATACGATGAAATACTTCTGCATTTCAGAGGCAATTGCACTCTATCTTCAAAAATACGTGGCGTATCGTAAGCGTAAAATCTTCCATGGTAAACAAACCATAGAAGAGTTGGCTGACTTAATGAAAAAACATAAAACTGAAAAGTATTTACTTCCTTGTACTGATATTTTAAGAGACAAAATTCCAGAAGTTTTAGATGCACATAAGCTGAACTTCACCAAAGCCGTTTTGTATAGAACAGTTGCTGCGGACTTGAGTGACCTGGAAGATGTTTACTACGATTTATTGGTGTTTTTCAGTCCAGGAGGAATTGAGTCGTTGTTTAAAAACTTCCCAGATTTCAAGCAAAATAAGACCTTAATTGCTGCTTTTGGTCCAACAACGGCAAATGCGGTTATTAAAAGTAATTTGCGTTTGGATCTCCATGCGCCACAGCCAAATTTACCCTCCATGACTGCTGCAATTGCACATTTTATCAAGGAGCTTGACAAAAAGAAATAATAAATATTAAAATCGTTGAAAAGGTTGTTCTAGGTATTAGAACAACCTTTTTTGTTTTCACTTGTTTGAAGCGAGCAGAATTCATCTACGCAACTAAAAGTTCAAAAATCTAAACCCAACTGCTGATTCTGATAAAGAGATAGTTTTTTTACTTATTTTTACATCAAATCTTTTATTTATTATGAGTAAAAAACCTTCAAAATCTTCTGATATTTTATCCAAAAGAAGTAAACGAAGACTAACACTGATACTTTGGATGGGGGCATTGCTGCCACTAACTTTGATAGTAGCGTTGTTGTTGTTGCAATCTGAAGAGGACCTTCCACCGGTTGAGATGTTGGATAATCCGCCAGAGCTTCAAGCGTCTATTATTTATGCGGATGACGGAGAAACAGAATTGGGTAAGTACTGGAAAATAAACCGGTCTAGCGTCGGCTATAACTCGATATCTCCTTTTGTGATTGACGCTTTAGTTGCTACAGAAGATGAACGTTTTTACGACCATTCTGGGGTTGACATGAAGGCGATAGGAAGAGCGGTTGTCAATTTTGGAGGTGCTGGTGGTGCCTCTACTATTTCTCAACAATTAGCGAAATTGTTATTTACCTTGCAGCAACGCGATCGCGAAGCCGAAGCAAGAGCAAACGGTGAAAACGTTGAAGAAAGAAGTAGTGGACGTTTAGGCTATATCAAAGGAAGGTTGAATGAAAAGGTAAGAGAAAACATCATCGCTGTTCGATTGGAAGAACGATACACCAAAGAGGAGATTGTCACGATGTACTTGAACCAATTTGATTTCTTATACAACGCTGTTGGTATTGCGAATGCATCTAAAGTGTATTTTAATAAATCTCCCTTGGAGTTAGAAAAAGAAGAGGCTGCCATGTTGATTGGTATGTGTAAAAATCCAGCCTTGTACAACCCATATACATTCACGGTTCGGAATTACCGTCAACGGATTGCAAATCAGAAAGGAATTAGCTTAGAGGCGGTTTCAGAACAAGAGGTGAATGAGGCCCGCTCAAAAGATAGTTTAAGGGCTGCAACTCGAAGAAATCAAGTTCTGTATCAGTGGTTTAAAAATAGCAAGGAAGACAACCCAAGTTTACGTGTTAAAATTTCCCGAGAAGAATACGACGAGCTTAAAATGAAACCATTGATTACCAATTATCAAGTGGTGGACCATAAAAGAGGTATGGCACCTTATTTTAGAGAATCTGTTCGTGCTGAAGTGACCAATATTTTGGCCGAAAAGAATGAGGACGGTTCATTGAAATACAAAAGAGCAGATGGTGTTTCCTGGAATATTTACAGCGATGGGTTGAAGATATATACCTCTTTAAATGCAGATATGCAAAAATATGCGGAAGATGCGGTTGAGCGCCACTTGAAGGAGAATCTTCAACCTCAGTTTGATCGTAATAACAAAGGCTTGAAGAACTTTCCATTTTCCAATTCCCTTTCTAAAGAAACGGTTGACAACTTAATGATGAGTTCTATGAGACGATCAAACCGATACATTTCAATGAAAGCACAAGGGGTTTCTCAGGCGGAAATTATTGCTTCTTTTGAAGAAAAAGTTCCGATGACTGTTTTTTCTTGGAAAGGGGAAATTGATACCATCATGACTCCTTCCGATTCAATTCGATACTACAAGTCCTATTTACAAGCAGGACTGATTTCCATTGAACCAGAAACTGGTTTTGTAAAAGCCTGGGTTGGAGGAACAAACATTGACCACTTTGCATACGACCACGTTCGTTTAGCAAGACGGCAAGTTGGCTCAACCATTAAACCATTTGTTTATGCGGCTGGTATTGCGATGAACGTTGTTAAGCCATGTACACAAATACCTGACATTCAACATTGTGTTGACTTGTACGGCCCCGATGGACTTCCCAATGGAAAACAATGGTGTCCGAGAAACTCAGATGGCAGATCAAACGGCGAGATGGTTACGGTTAGAAGAGGGTTGCAGATGTCAAAAAACAACATCACTGTTGCAATTATGGCTAAAATGGGAGCCAAAGCTGGACCGCAAACGGTTGCTAAATTGTTGAGTAGTTTGGACATCAACTTGAGAGATGAAGACATTGTTCCAGCCATGTGTTTAGGGTCTATGGATTTATCTTTGTATGAATTGGTGGGGGCACAAGCAGCATTTGTGAATAAAGGAATTTTCAATAAACCGACTACTATTTTACGCATCGAAGACAGAAATGGAAATGTGATTTACAATGCCAAACCAACAATGCGAGAAGCAATCAATGAACACGTTGCGTATTCTGTTTTAAAAATGATGGAAGCTGTTGTCAGTGGAGGAACAGGAAGTACGCTTCGAAGTGGTGCTTCTTGGGGTGGAATTCCATATCCAACTGCAGGTAAAACGGGTACCACACAAAACAATTCCGACGGTTGGTTTATTGGTTTAACTCCTGACTTGGCGACAGGTGTATGGGTTGGCGCAGAAGACCGAAGTGTTCACTTCAGATCAACCGCACAAGGTCAAGGTGCAAGAACAGCAGCTCCGATTTATGGGTATTACATGCAAAAAGTATATAAAAACCCGAAAATTGGAGTTTCTACAACCGGCTTTGCGAAGCCTGAAGGGTATGACGATAGTAACTTTTCTTGCATCGGTTCAGATAGCAACTTGTCATCGGATGATGATGAAACAAATCAAGGGGGAGAAATAAACATATCGCTTTAGAATTCAGCGATTTAATAAAACAAGAAATGAATAAGGTAGTAAAGAATGTAGAAGAAGCCATGGAGGGGATCGAAAATGACATGACGTTGATGGTCGGTGGCTTCGGACTTTGTGGAATTCCAGAGAATTCAATTGCACAAATTGTGAAGATGAATGTTACTGGTTTGACATGCATTTCGAACAATGCTGGCGTGGATGATTTTGGATTGGGTTTGTTGTTGCAAAAGAAGCAAATCAAGAAAATGATTAGTTCCTATGTTGGTGAGAACATGGAGTTTGAAAGACAAATGTTGTCTGGAGAATTGGAAGTTGAGTTAACTCCACAGGGAACTTTGGCTGAAAAATGCAGAGCTGGTGGAAACCACACATTTTAGAGCATGCGCTAACAGCTGATTTTGCAATTGTAAAAGCATGGAAAGGAGATACAGAAGGAAATTTAATTTACAAAGCAACTGCTCGTAATTTCAATCCAATGATGGCGATGGCTGGAAGGGTCACTGTTGCTGAAGTGGAGGAGTTGGTCGAGGCTGGAGAATTAGATCCGAACGAAATTCACACACCTGGAATTTTTGTACAGCGTATTTTTAAAGGAGAACAATTTGAAAAAAGAATTGAGCAGAGAACGGTAAGAAAAAGAGATGAATGAGTAATTTAGAAAAGCATAACTCCAAAGCTTTTACGGTCTTTGTTTGGGCACTCTTTGGTTTATTGACGAGCTACTTGCTGGTAAGAGCCTATTTTTTAGAGCCATTGCATGACGAAGCAGCAACTTTCTTTTATTACATAGAGTCCGGAGTTTATTGGGGTCCAGACTTGCTGCTGGACGCTAACAATCACCTGCTTAACAGCATGCTTGGTCATTGGATGTATTTGATTTTTGGAGAACAGCTTTTCTTTATTCGTTTGCCAAACATCATTGCTTTTGGGTTTTATTTCTGGGGGATTTTCAGGTTCGTCAAACCGATTTCCTCCGAAGTTCATAAAGCACTCATCCTACTCGGAACTACTTGTATCCCTTTCATCTTAGAGTACTTTGCCAATGCAAGAGGGTATGGAATATCACTTGGTCTTTTTGTTTTTTCGCTTTCTTATGTTCGAGATTTTGTAGAAAGTCGAAACATCAAAGCCGCTTATTGGAGCTCACTGTTGTTGTGTTTAACCGTTTATGCCAACTTGACTTTCTTGTTGACATTGATATTAATGGTTCTTTTGTTTGTACTTATTCAGTGGATGTATAGAAAATCATTGACTAGAAACCAACATTTACTATTGTTGTTAAACTACACGCTTTTGGGGATATCCATGTTGCCAAATCTGTATTATGCCCATATTTTGAAAGCAAATGGCGCATTGTATTATGGAAGTTTAGATGGATTTTGGGAAGTAACAGGAAAAACCTTATCGCTATATATTCTTTTTCACGATTTAAATTGGTTGAAATACGCATCATTAGCGGTTATTTTAATCCTAATTTTTTACTTCGTAAAACGTTGGTTAAAACTTGGGAGCTTTCAGTTTTTCTCTCAAACATCGACTATTTTAGCCTGGTTTTTATTTGGAAATTGCATCGCGATTATTTTAATGGCCAAACTGTTGCAAATCAATTATCCTGAAGATCGTGTAGGAATGCATCTGGCAGTTTTATTTCTGCTATTAATTGGATTTGTTTTAAGTCAGATTAAGACCATGAATTGGCTCTTGTTTGCCATGCTCTTTTTTCCAATAACGATGATTCCGAGGATTAACTTAACGACCTCTGTGTTTTCTCCAGATGATCGCATTTCTAGAACGTATTTCAAAGAAGTAACTAAAAATTTGAATTCGTATACTACGGTTTCGATTTATCCATTGCAACAGTTAACATGGTCTTATTTTTCTCGAGAGTTAGATTCCAATAATTTTGTGATTTCTCAACGTGATTTTAATCCTACATCAGAAGTGGTAATGACCAAAACAACGTTTTTCAAAAATCAAGATTTTTTGAAGAATTACAAGGTCATTGCCCATAATCCTGAAAGTACGCACATTGCTTACCAAAGAAAAATTCCTTATCAAAAGAAAATCATTTACAATCTTCCTTTGAACATCATCGATTCTCAAGAGGAATACATTATGATTTACCAAGGTGAGATACCAGACTCATTAAGAAACCGAAAAATTCAATTTCATATAAACACAGAAGTAGTTGCTGATAACATTTACCGCGAATTTGCTGTTCTTGCGTACTCTACTTTTGATAAAGACATGAATGTAACGGATTATCAATATGTAAATGAACGTTGGGTACATGGAACCAAAAAAGAATTTTTATTGAATTTCAATTATGCCATTGAACAATTTAAAGCGGAAGAAAATGAAGTCCGACTTTATATTTGGAATCCGAAGAAAGAGAAAATCAGCTTGAAAAATGGCGCTTTCCAAATTCTTGAATTATCGGATGGTGTTCAAAGTGCAAAATAAAGATTAACGCTACTAAAAATGAATTTTAAACATCCACTTTCTTTATTTACAGGATTAATCATCTTCGTTTTCATCCTGTTTTTGGTTTTTTCAGATGTTCCACTTCTGACACTTTCATGGGATACGATGGGCTACCAAGTATATTGGACACAACTATTAGTTCACCATGACATTAACATTTACAATTTAAATTTCTACCAACACATAGAAGATACGTATAAAAACACGGTCACGCTTTATCAATTTGTTGGAACACCCGAAGGCAACTTCATTACTAAATATCCCTACGGATGGGCATTGCTAAGCGGTCCATTTATTTTAGTTGGACATTTATATGCCGTATTTTTTGATTTTCCCATAGACGGCTTTTCCAAGCCGTATCAGGTTGCGGCATTGTGTTCAAGTTTGTTTTATACTGGATTGGGAATTTTTTGGTTTCGCAAAGTGCTCTTGCATTTCTTTTCTGATAGATGGACGGTTTTCCTGTTGATTGCTGTTTTATTGGGGACTAATTATTTAAGCATCAACTACGAATCTGTTGGATTGGTGCATGTTTATATATTTACATTGTACTCGGCACTACTTCTTCAAACCATTCGATTTCATGAAACACATCAATTAAAAAACGCATTGTTGATTGGCTTTATTGTAGGTTTAATGGTAGCAACTAGACCAACGGAAGTCGTTGCTGTTTTAATTCCACTTTTATGGGGAGTGACTAATAAGTTGGAATTTCAGGCCCGATTAAAATCCATTTTTAAAAGTCATCGAAAACTGTATTTACTTGCAATTGGAATTGGTTTACTCTGTATTTTTCCACAACTATTGTATTGGAAACTAACAACTGGTTCTTGGTTTTTTTATTCCTACAACAATCCAGGCGAGGGGTTGGATTTATTTTCGCCGCACACGCATCATTTCTTGTTAAGCTTTCGAAAAGGTTGGTGGATTTACACACCCATAATGTTCTTTGCTACCATTGGCTTTTATCACATCTTTCAAAAAAACAGACCAATTTTTTTGGCGCTTTTTAGTTACTTCATTTTGAACCTTTATCTGGTTTCCTCTTGGACAACTTGGTGGTATGCAAGTAGTTTTTCGCAAAGAGCAATCGAACAATCTTATCCAATAATGGGAATTGCATTGGGATACTTTCTAATCTCGCAAGTTAAATGGAGAAAACCAATTCTCATTTTGGTTTCGATACTAATTGCCTTCAATCTTTTTCAATCGTATCAATATAATCATCGAATTCTAGCCATTGATCGCATAACCAAAGCATATTATTTTTCTGTATTTGGACAAGTATCTCCGCCAACGGAAGCACAATTGAAGTTGCTCTCCATTGACAGAAATCAAACGGTTTTCACCAATGAAGATGAGTATGTCAAGGTAAAGACTATTCGGTACGAAGGAGAAAAGCCTTTGATGATGAGTCAGGAAAAGAACATATATACCCAAAATATCCAGATTCCTTACAAAGAACTTACGAACAAAGACCATGTTTGGATTCGCGGTTATGGAATTGTAACACCACAAAGCAAACCTGAAAATTCAGCCTTTCATTTTACGATGACCATGCTTCACAAAGGAAAGCCATACACGTGGAAAGGAAAGCCGTTGAACACTGAAAACGCTGCACTTCTTCAAAAAGACACAGTAAAATTTGATTATTTAACTCCTGACATTCGATCTAATAGCGATAAGCTCTCTGTTGGTTTCTGGCATCAAAGCGGGGATTCAGTGCTCTTGCACGATTTTTACATTGAAGTGTGGGAAAAGAAGGAATGAGCTTTCGTTGATATACAACAAGATCTAAAAAATGATTTTATGAAAAAAAGATAGTTTAATGCGATTTGCGATTTAGGTTCTATTCATCGAATTTATTTCAAAAAATGGAGTAAAATACTATCTTTACACTTTGTAGCAAATTTAAAATTTCAGTTATGGCACTAGACAAAATAGGCATTGCAAAACGAATAGCACAAGAATTACAAAACGGTTGGTATGTGAATTTAGGCATCGGAATTCCTACTTTGGTTGCAAACTACATTCCCGAAGGAATAGAGGTGGAGTTTCAATCAGAAAATGGAATTTTAGGAATGGGTCCTTTTCCTTTTGAAGGAGAAGAAGATCCGGATTTGATCAATGCTGGGAAACAAACCATTACTGCCAATAAAGGTGCTGTTTTCTTTGACTCTGCGATGTCATTTGCGATGATTCGCGGCAGACACGTTCAGCTGACAGTTTTGGGAGCCATGGAAGTTTCTCAAAATGGAGACATTGCCAGCTGGAAGATTCCTGGGAAAATGGTTAAAGGAATGGGTGGAGCAATGGACTTAGTTGCTTCAGCTGAGAACATCATTGTTGCGATGATGCATACCAACAAAGCTGGAGAATCAAAGATTTTAAAAACCTGTTCGTTGCCATTGACAGGAGTTAATTGCATCAAAAAAATTGTAACTGAATTAGCCGTTTTAGAAATTAAAGAAGGGAAATTCCACTTAATTGAGCGTGCTCCAGGAGTTTCAGTGGAAGAAATTATTGCAAAAACTGAAGGAGATTTAGTAGTTCCAGACTTTGTGCCTGAAATGAGTCTTTAAGAACAATTAAAAAGAATGATAAAAAAACTATCCATTTTAATTCCAGCATATAATGAAGGAAGAACGATTCATCTTATTTTAGATCGAGTAAGACAAGTTGAACTTATCAACGGAATCGAAAAAGAAATCATCATTGTGAACGATTGTTCAAGCGATGATACGGTTGCAAGAATCGAACAGTATATTTTATCCTACCCAGAATTCAATATTCGGTTGTTTTCCCAAGATCGAAATCAAGGAAAAGGAGCTGCTATCAATCGCGCGATTAAAGAATGTTCTGGCGATTACTTATTGGTTCAAGATGCGGATTTGGAGTACGACCCTGAAGAGTACAACTTGCTGTTAAAGCCTGTTTACATGGACAATGCCGATGTAGTTTATGGCTCTCGATTTGTAGGGCATCACCCGCATCGTATTTTATTTTACTGGCACTCTATCGGAAACAAGTTCTTAACCGGTTTGTCGAACATGATGACCAACCTCAATTTAACAGACATGGAAACCTGTTATAAATTGATTCGTTCTTCGATTGCGAAAGGCATAGATATTAAAGAAAACCGTTTCGGAATTGAACCGGAGATTACAGCTAAACTTGCAAAAATCCCAAAAATCAGAATATACGAAGTGGGAATTTCTTATTACGGAAGAACGTATGAAGAGGGTAAGAAGATTGGCTGGAAAGACGGTTTCCGTGCTATCTACTGCATCATTAAATACCGCTTCACAAATTAACTCCAATAGATTAAAACCTTTATTTTGAACAGTTTTAATTCCTTCAGCAATATATTTGATAAATTTTGAATTTTAATAATTAAAAATAACCATGACTGATTTTCACACCTATGATTTCAATGGCAAACGTGCTTTAATTCGCGTAGACTTCAATGTTCCATTAGATAAAACGACTTATGAGATAACCGACGACACCAGAATTCGCGCAGCGATACCAACGATTCAACATGTTTTAAAACAGGGAGGTAGTGTTGTTTTAATGTCACACTTGGGAAGACCAAAAGAAGGGTATGAAGAAAGATTCTCCCTGGATCACATTGTAAAACATGCGAGTGACTTATTGGGTGTTCCTGTTCAATTTGCTACTGACTGCATAGGTAAAGAAGCAAATGAGATGAGTGCGAATCTGAAGCCAGGTGAGGTATTGTTATTGGAAAATTTACGTTTCTACAAGCAAGAAACAGCAGGTACTGAGAGTTTTGCTGAGATGCTTTCCAAACACGGTGATGTATACGTAAATGATGCTTTTGGAACTGCTCATCGTGCTCACGCGAGTACAACTGTGGTTGCCAAATTCTTTCCGAACGAAAAAATGTTTGGACTGCTTTTAGAAAGTGAAATCAAGAGTGTAAATAAAGTATTGAATAGTAATGAAAAACCACTTACGGCAATTGTTGGAGGAGCAAAAGTATCTTCAAAAATAACCATCATTGAGCGTTTGTTAGATAAAGTGGATAACCTGATTGTGGGTGGCGGTATGGCTTATACTTTTGTGAAAGCACAAGGCGGTCAAGTAGGGAATTCATTGGTTGAAGATGATTGTTTGTACATTGCAAGAGAGGTGATTGCAAAGGCTAAAGCTAATAATGTCAACTTGTATATTCCAGTAGATACCGTTATTGCTGATAAGTTTGACAACGATGCTGAACGCAAAGAGGTAAACATCAATGAGATTCCAGATGGTTGGATGGGACTAGATACTGGTTCGCAAACTTCAAAAGATTGCAGAGAAATAATTTTAAATTCAAAATTGATTCTTTGGAACGGTCCCATGGGTGTTTTCGAGATGGAAAATTTCCAAACGGGAACTAAAGATATTGCCTTGGCCATTGTTGACGCGACCAAAAATGGAGCTTTTTCATTGATTGGCGGTGGCGATTCCGTTGCGGCTATAAACAAATTTAATTTAGCAGATCAAGTGAGTTATGTTTCCACAGGTGGCGGCGCTATGCTTGAATATTTGGAAGGAAAAGAATTGCCAGGAATCGCTGCGATTTTATCCTAAGCTAATCAGATTTTATTTAAAGCTCCGATGTTCGCATTGGAGCTTTTTTTTGCCCCGATAATTAACTTGCTTGTAAATCTTTGTTTGAAACCAATTCAAAGTCCGAAATGAGCGTATAAAGGGGGGGTCAATACGGATCAATACCAAAACTTGGGGACGAAATTGTCTAAAAGCAAAAAAGGGCTACATTTCTGTAACCCTTGCTTTTGCTCTCCCTCTTGGACTCGAACCAAGGACCCTCTGATTAACAGTCAGATGCTCTAACCAACTGAGCTAAGGGAGAATTGCTCTTTCATTCCTGAAATGCGATTGCAAAGATACACAATCATTTTCAAAATAAAAGTATTTTTGAATCTATTTTCAATAATTTTTGAATCTTTTTTTAAGCGATTGATTTTGAACTACTAAAAATCATCTTCGTCGATGGTGAAGTCATCTAAAGAGGATTCTAAGCAGTCGCTGTCATCATCGCAGTCGGTCATGTCGTTGTCAACTACGTCTTCTGGCAGCTCTTCGTCGCATTTAGCTGGTCTTAGTATGTTTGTTTTAGAAACGTTCAATCGGATCTCTGCTCGAAGGAATCCGTCTTCTTGCTGGTATGCTTTTGCGAAAGGACTACCCACTAATTCAACCAACGTACCTTTCTTTAAAAAATCCAAGATTCTTAAATTAGCTCCTTCTTTTTTCCAAATGGTACAATTCACCCACGTGGTTTTTGTTCTGGATTCACCCGTTCGTTTATCGCGCCAGTTTTTATTGTGAGCTACCGGAAAATTGATGGCTACGACGCCACGCTCCATGTTTTTCATGGTTGCATCTTTTCCAATGTTGCCTATTAATCTTGTTTCGAATACCGTTGCCATGTTGGATGTGTATTAATTGATTTGTCTGTTTTTGTTTCGTACCATCGAAGTAGAATTTCGACAATAACTGCAAGATAGGAATGTTTTTTGAAAAAATTAAACTTTGTGCTATTTTGTCCTTTAGCAATGAATATTCTGAACTTTTAGATTACCACCGCGGACAATCGTCACAATTATTGGTCGGTTTTAGGTACAATAAAAATCCACCTACAATTTGTCCCATTCCGTAACCGTATTTCTGTGAAGCGTATGCTGTTAAATCATTTGGACGTGTTTTCACTTTCACTTGATGCATGAATCCACCGCTCATTTCTGCTTGTAGAAAAAAGTGATTAAAGAATTCAAAACGCATTCCCAAGTGTGCAGATGCTGCATAACCAGACATCGAAATCGTTACCATGTCTTTTTGTTGTGCGAAATCAAAATCATTGAACGACAAAAGTCCTCCCAGACCCAAACCGATGTTTGCTGTAATCGCAAATTGACGATTTCTAGTTCGGTACAGCATTTCAGAGCGCATGATCTCGACGTGTAAGTAGTTTAAACCGTTTGAATTTTCATAGTGAAAATTCTCTCGGTTGGTGGTAACTTGTTTGTTGTCATATTGTCCTTCTGTCCAAACGGTATCCAAGCCTGGACGAATGTATCCATCCAAGAATACATGATTTCCGTCGTTGAACAAGTACTTCATGTGATCGTAACCAAAAGAAATGGCGTAATTGTTTTTAAAATAGTAACCCACCCGCGCATTGAACTGCGGAACTGTTAAGTTTCCTAAATCCAAATACTCTTTAATCTTGGTACTGGGATTGTCGCTTGCCTTTGATTTTTTTAACGTAAAATCATACCCATCACCAACAAATCGGAGGTCACTTTTGGTATATGCACTTCGATTATAACCCCAATAGCCAAATAAAGTGCCTTTAGCGTATGAGGTTTTGTCTTTCTTTCTTTTTACTTGAGCATGAATTCCAAAAGTCATGCAAATCAATAAAAGGGTAGTAATAATTTTCATTTTAACTCATTTTCAAAAATGCAACTTCTTTTTCTGTCAAATGTCGATAATAACTTCTGGGTAAATCTTTTTTGGTCAAACCGGCAAATTGTACACGGTCTAGTTTCACGACATCGTATCCCAAAGATTCAAAAATTCTTCGGACAATTCTGTTTTTACCAGAATGTAATTCAACGCCAATTTCTCGAGAGCCTCCGCTTTCAATGAATTCAACATGATCGCATTTGATCAAACCGTCTTCCAATTGAATTCCAGTTCTCATTTTTTCAACGTCCTCTAAAGTTACCGGTTTATTGGCTTCTACGTGATAAATCTTGGTCGATCTGTACTTCGGATGGGTTAATTTTTTTGCCAAATCACCGTCGTTTGTAAACAAAAGTAATCCCGTCGTTTCACGGTCCAATCTTCCTACTGGATAAATACGTTCACGACACGCTTTTTTCACCAAAGACATCACTGTTTTTCTTCCCATTGGATCATCCATGGTGGTAATAAAACCTTTTGGTTTATTGAGCAAAACGTATCGTTTGGTTTCTGCGTTGATGGTTTGTCCGTCGTATTTCACGACATCACCCGGTTTGATTTTATAACCCAATTCCAAGATGATCTCGTCGTTTACGCTAACTACCCCTGTTTGGATTAATACATCCGCTTCTCTTCGAGAGGCAATTCCTGCGTTGGATAAAAATTTATTCAAACGAATGGCGTCCTCGTTAAAACTAGGCATTGGATCACCCTTTTTCTCTCTTTCTTTGTACGGAACGAATTTAGTTGGCTTTCCTGATTTACCAGCGTATTGATCTTTTTTCTTGCGACCTTCAATTTGTTTTTTCTGAAAAGTTGAAGCTGGATTTTTGGATTTTTTATCCGAAGAAGTGTCAGTTTTAGACTTTTCTGACTTGGACTTCTCTGTTTTTTTGTCATTTGTGTTCATCACGAGCATAATTATTTCCGCAAAGATAATCCAAAAAAACAGGATTCTCACTGATTTATTATTTTAGATTCAAGTTTGAAATTACTTTTCATGTCTTGATTGCCAAAATACTAAGTGATTTATCCCGTTATTCAAATTGTTTCAAAACGATGAAAAAGCAAGATTACAATTCTGGACGCTAAAAACAAACGCTACAAAACGACTCATTTTGGATAAGCCTCATAATGAAATGTCTCTAGAAAGCCCAAAGGTCGATCGCCTTTGATGATCTTGGTGTGGTTGATTAAAATGGGACGCTGATATTGATCAAATTCAAAAACGTTTTCAGAAGTGCTGATGAATTTATTTTCAGAGAAGGAGGAGTCTATGTATCCAACCCATTGACTTTCTTGACTGTACTGGTAGTTTCTTCGTCTTTCAAAGGGATAGTTTTCAATAATTCGACGTTTTAAAACTCCGGTACTCCAATATTCGTAGTGATGTACATTTCGTTCTTTTACTTTTTTAGACACCTGGTAGCGTTTTATGGGATGACTCATTGTGCCCCAAACTATCCAATCAACTTTTGTCGGTTTCAGGATGGTGTCTACGGCTAATGTTCCCCAATCCTTTTTGTTTTTCAGTAAAAACAATCTTTGTCCCGTCTCCACATCTTGGTATTGCGCGTATTTATTTTTATTCTTGACAAAACGATGCATTACGAAATTATCGGTTCTGTCGAATTGTTTGTCCGTTTGAAAATCATCTCCTTTCTTTTCACTTGTCAAATCCTCCGAAAAGGTAACGCCTACTGGAGAAAATCCAAATTGATCTTTTTCACCAATGTAATTGAACCCAACTCGGGCTATTTCCCGATCATCGTAATAGTAATAAATCGCGATTCGGTCCAAATCACCTGATTCCGAAAAATAATACTCTATTTTCTCTTTCGGCATGGCGTTTTTGGTGTAACGTAAAGTAAGAGAGTCCTGAAATTGCAATGGAAATGTTCTTTTGGTAATTTTCTGAATGCCGTTCGACCGAATCAAAGAATCGTTGAACCAAAGCGGAAATGAAATTTCAGAATCAAAAATATCGTTGTAAAATAGCGGATTAATCCATTGGTCAACCAGTTTTGGCTCGTTTTCAGAAATAATTTCTTTGATCCTTTCACCACAAGAAAGTAGTGAAAAGAATAGTATGCAGCCTAAGAATGTTCGTTTTGATCCTCTCATTATAAATTAAAAGTACATAATTTTTCATAGATTTGGCGTTATACCTTTTCAAAATCTTATTTTCGATAGCCAACCAAGCTGCATCATTTTTACTAAATTTGACTAATGAATTTATACTCCAACAAGCAACGATGGAAAATAGCTTTGTATAGCGTTGCGCTAATTCTGGTTGGTGCTTCTTTGCTGTATTCCAATTCGATTGTATCCAAAGTGAGTGATAGAGAGCGTGACCGCGTTCGGCAATGGGCAGATGCAATCAAGAAAAAAGTCGAGTTGGTGCAATTGACCAACCGTACCTTTTCGCAATTGCGCGACAAAGAGAAAGCAGAAATGGAAGTTTGGATTGATGCTACTAAGGAAATATCCAAACCGATTAGCGGCAATTTCATGCCGGATTATACCTTACCGCTTAAAATCATCAGTAACAACACCGACATTCCGGTTATTTTATTAGATCAAAATCGGACTGTTTCTTCCTTCATTAATCTGAATTTGGACACGACATCCATGCGGAAAATGTATCCGGAATTAAGTGAAAAGCAACTTCAAAAAAAGTTCAACGACAGCATTTTAACACTTTCGGACAGCTGGAGGAAAAAGAATCCACCTTTCACCATTGAGGTTTTTGAAGGATTGTTCATGACCTATATTTACAACGATTCTCGCGAGTTGATTCGCTTGGAAAAAGAACGCGATTCATTAATTCAATCGTTTAATTTAGAGTTGATTGACAATAAAAGCATGGTTCCTGTTTTGCTGATTGATCAAGATAGCGATTCCGTTTTGGCAACTAATTTGTCGCCTGAAATGTTAAAAGATTCCGTATTTCAAAAAACAGTCAATCAATTAAAAACCATCAATCAACCGATTGAGATTAACTTTTCTACCGAACAAAACAGCCTGCTTTTATACGATGACAGTCCAGAGCTGAAGCAATTGCAGTATTTTCCATACATTCAATTCATCATCATCTTTCTATTCATCTTGGTAGGCTATTTGATTTTCAGTACCTTTAGAAAAGCGGAGCAAAATCAAGTTTGGGCTGGAATGGCCAAAGAAACGGCGCATCAATTGGGAACGCCTTTGTCTTCCTTGATGGCATGGATTCAGTTGCTGGAAGCAACAGGTGATACCGATCCGATGATCATCGAAAAAATGCAAAACGATGTCGATCGATTGAATACCGTAACCGATCGTTTCTCCAAAATTGGTTCTACCACCAAATTGGACTTGGTAAACATTGTAGATACAACCAGAAGCGTGATGGATTATTTACGGCCGAGAATCTCAAATAAAATTGAATTTGAGTTCATCGCCGCCGACGAAACCATCGAAGTGATGCACAATCCTCCATTAATGGAATGGGTGATTGAAAACATCAGTAAAAACGCTGTCGACTCGATGGAAATTGAAGGAAAATTGACCGTTCATGTGCACAGCAATGTGAAATGGGTTTACATTGACATCATCGATACGGGTAAAGGAATTTCACCTAAAAACCACAGCACTATTTTTCAGCCCGGATTTACCACTAAAAAACGCGGTTGGGGATTGGGGTTGTCTTTGGTGAAGCGGATTATCACTGAAAATCACTTCGGGAAGGTTTTTGTATTGGAATCGGAAGTTGGAAAAGGAGCTACTTTTCGGATTAGTTTACCGAGGTAGGTTGGTTGGATTGGCAGATGGTAGACAAGTATGGTTTTTTAAATTTAGAATTGAAAATGATCTGCAATCTACAGTAAAGAAGTTTCTTTTTTTAATAAAGCGATTACCTCGTCTTTTTCTTTCAATAGTTGTTTGTATAACTCTTCTATTTTTCCAGTTTCCGTGTTATCATATGAAACAAAACCAGCCACACGTTGAGGTTGAATGTAATTATTGAAAATCATGTTTTAATTGAAAGAAAGCAATTGACTTACGTTAACTCCTAATGTCTTAGCTATTTTAACCAATAATTCAAATTTGGGCGATAGCGTTCCTTTTTCAATTCGACTAATAGTTTTCTGATCTACACCCGTTTCATCAGCTAAGTTTTGTTGCGAGAAACTTTTCAGTTCCCGTATTTTTCGAATGCTGTCTCCTAACTCTTGATTTGTCATGCCTAACTTAGTTTTTGTGCGCCTAAGATAGGGTTTAACATCGATGTATAAGTGTATTAATTAAATACTTTTGTGATTAAATATTGATATATTCACACAGCATTATTAACCATGCTACTTAACTACAGTAAAAGATGAAAAAGGAATTTAAAATATTAGAAAAAATACTTTCTGATAAAGTCATGACACAAAATGAAGGAACTACAGTAGAAATAGATTGTTGGACAGAAATTACATTTTCAACAGAAAATGAAGAAAAGTTTACTTTACAAGAAGATGCTGAAAAAGCTTTAAATGAATATATAGAAGACTTAAGTAATACCCCGGAAGAAAGAGCAAGAGAATTTTATATTTTACCTTGTTATTCAAAATCAGAAAATAATGAGAAACTTTTTTAAAGGAATACTATCAATAACATTCCTTTCTAAAGCACTAATTATTACTGGATTAATTATTATCTTTAAAGAGTATTTTTGTGGGAGTCAAGATATTTCAGACGCTAGATTATACCTAATTATGAGTGTGTTTTCAGGAGGAGTAATCTTATTATTAGGTTCTGATTTACTTTTGAAATTCTACAATAAATCAATTGATAAAATTTTATATTCTGAGGATCTTGAAAAAAAAATTCGCGATAGAATAAACGAATCTATGGATGATTATGATAAGACTAGATCACAAGAAGACAAAGAAATAGAAGAGATAGAAGATAATGGACGGGTAAGCAATGAATTAGACACCTTGACAGTTCCTTGTGCACAAACAATCAATTATTGGATTAAAATATTAAACGACACCTATTTCTGCCCTCAAAATCGCCCACATAAAAAGACAGAATATCTTGCCTTGTATTACGACAAGAAGATAATGGATTTTGGAAAATATACTGTGAAAACTGGAGAGGAAGTTTTTAGTAATCTTAAACTCAATTCACTGAAAAATAATTTCGAAAATGAATTTGGAAGCATAAACAAATTAACATTTTATCAATTTGACTCAGAGCCAATTAAACTGGAAATAGTCCATGATAAACCATATGCATTTGTTCGAAGACATCGATATTTAAGTTCAGCTAATTTAATATCTAATAAGGGGAAAAGTACAGATGATTTAACAATAAAATTTTAAAAAATAGAAATCATGAAAAAATTAATAAAAAACATCGTAATCACACTAATATTTACATATAGTTTGACAGCCACAGCGAGTACAGTATTTAGCAGTTGGACGTTTGACCCTTCTTCACGAGCACTTACTGCAACTGGCAGTTGGAGCAGTGGGTGTATTGTTGGAGGCCCCACAAACCAAACGTTGCAACATAAAATATTATTCTATGGCAGTAATAACACTTTGCTTTATGAGGCAAGTGCTTCTGTAACCATATCATATCCTAGTTGGGATTTTCATTTTACTGTAATTATTCCTGCCCTTAATTTAACTAATCTTTGTAATACAAGTCTCAAAGTTTGGTATGAATGCTTAGGGTCATATAATAGTGCAATAAGTTCGAGTCAAGGTTTTCTTAGAGTTGGTTTATTAGGAAATTTTTCATCAGCTGAAATCTGTAGTGGAACGCAACTAAATTATCTTTACACTACTACTGCCCCAAGTTACCCAACATCTCTTGGTATTACTTGGTCAGCAATGAATAATCCAAATGTTGTGGGAGAAAGTACTACCCCT
>SMEQ01000060.1_pt1 | contig 34549 bp, 35 predicted proteins | sample 2456281 | NCBI WGS metagenome assembly SMEQ01 (sample SAMN10132596, study PRJNA489261) | soil metagenome | isolation source: day1 antibiotic-loamy sand soil ammended with raw manure from dairy cow... | place: USA | collected 2015-04-01
AGAACCTCCAACTTGTTTCCAATTGGTGATTTTACCAGTAAAAATATCCTCCAATTGTTCTCTTGTCATTTCAGAAATAGGATTGCTAGGATGAATCACAATCGCCAGAGCGTCATACGCTACAATCACTTCATGCAGGGTTTTACCGGATTCTTTGATTTTATGTTTCTCCATGAATTTGATTCTTCGTGAAGACTGGGCAATATCCGCAGTACCATCGACCAGAGCTGAAATCCCAACACCACTTCCACCGCCAGTAACCGTAACTCTTCCTGAAGGATGTGCATTCATATAACTTTCCGCCTCCTTTTGAGATAAGGGCAAAACGGTGTCTGAGCCTTTAATTTTTTGAGCGTTGAGCGAGAGTGTTAAACTCAACATCGAAATTATTACTACAATTGTTTTTTTCATTCTTGTTTTATTATCTTTTACGATACAAAACTAAGAACGAGATGTTACGAGCTTACTGAGTAAATGATACGATTTTGTTACGTTTCTAAAACTTGAACTGCAACCTGACCGTCAGTACATTGTCTTTTAAATCTCGGGCGAAAAATGGCAAATTTTCAGATCTTTCGTTCATTAAGAATTCTCCATGTGCTAGCAAACGTAAATTTTCTTGGATATCCCACAAAATACCAAAGCCTAGCGTTTGATAGAGTACGTCTGCTATTCCGGTACCGCCCAAACCAATTTCATTCCTGGCGATCCGCGTATTTGGGTCATACCAATCCAACTTGGCAACCATTGAAACTGGTAATTTACCGATACTTTGCACCCATGTTAAATAGCCTCCCCGAATCGTTCGAAGGTAGGTATCGGAAGTTGAAACAGAAGATGAATTTGGACTTTTGGAACTGAATTCTGTTCCGGGTTGCTTCCCTATTATGTATTCACCTTGAAACTTGGTTTGTCCTAATAACGATTTAAAACTCCATTGAACATCTATACCAACATATTCTCGTTTGGCAAATTCTCCCAAATTGGAAACTTTCGAATTCAAAACAAATGATTGATCCGAAATTGAGTACACATTTTGAGTGCCCTGATAAACTCCGCCATAATAATAAGAAAGTCCACCGCTCAACGATCCTTCTGATTGAAATGATTTATGAAAAGATAGCCTTGACATTAAGTCCTTTCGGCTGTCTGTGTCGGGTTGAATACCATTTCCAGCAAATAGACCGACATCTAGCTTTAAGAAATGCCACGAAGAGGTCTTGTTGGCCTGAAATGTCGCCATAACCCCCAGGTCGCGTTCATCTGGAAAGAGCGTGGTGTTGATTATCGCTCGTTCAGGCGTCTCTCGCCTGGAAGAGGAATAAGCAACTTCATATCCAAACGGTCGATTAAAAACTCCTGCTTGAACTGAACTGGTTCCAAAGCTTGGAATGCTGACTTTCAAATAAGCATCTTTTAAACCCAATCCTTTTTCTGTTGCGTCAATTTGAATAACTCCTAAAACAATTCCTTTCTCGTATTGCACCTTAACTCTTCCCCTCCGAACTCCAAAGCGATTGAAGTTTTGATCAGGATGAGTGTTAGGTCCTCCAACCTTTAGAGATGCAGCTGGTTCACCAATTTGAAATTGAGTTTGAACATATCCTGTAACTCGAAGCTTACCAACATTTGAAGCTTCTACGGGTATTGAATCTGTTTTATGAACGAGCTGTTGCCCGTATGACAAGCCGTGTAACAACAAGTTAAGCATCAAAATAGTTATCGTTCTCATTCAGGTAACATAAAAATAATACAAAAGTAATATTGAATTGCTAAGCCTACATTTCGGAATTGTTACGTTTATGTTACGGCCTCTCAACATTATTAAATTATTAAATCCATGAATAAAAACATTTTTTTTATTGCGCGTAAAATAACTTATCTATTTTTACACCCTATAAACACATTAAACAAATGATGGATTTTTTCTCTATTTTATTTACCGCTGAAGGGGTTTTCTACCTCGTGATGTTAACACTTCTCGAAATCGTTTTGGGAATTGACAACATCATTTTCATTTCCATTGTTACAGACAAACTGGAGGAAAAACAAAGAAGATTGGCCCGAAACATCGGTCTTACTTTAGCTTTAGTTATTCGCTTAATTTTATTAAGTGTAGTTGGATACATCATGGGAATGACCAATTCATTCTTTCCAGATTCTCAATACGAATTTCTTCAAACGTTTAGTGGTCAAAGTGTAGTCTTGTTATTAGGAGGTTTATTCTTGATTTACAAAAGTACTTCTGAAATGTCCGCAACCATGAAAGGTGAAGAACATAACGAAACTAAAGCAAAAAAAGGGTTGAAAGCGATCATTTTGCAAATTATTTTGATTGACATCGTATTTAGTTTCGATTCCATCATCACCGCGATTGGTATGACGAATGAAATTGGTCACGGAGATCCGAAAAATCACCCAATGGTAATTATATTTGGTGCGGTTATCATTTCCATGGTAATCATGCTGATTTTCGCCAAAGCAATTTCCAACTTTATCAACGCTCGTCCAACCATCAAGATGCTGGCATTGGCATTCTTAGTAACGATTGGTGTTATTTTAGTTGCAGAAGCATTTGGTCAACACGTTCCAAAAGGATATATTTACTTCGCCATGGTATATGCACTGGTCGTTGAGTTTTTCAACATCAAGATGCGTAAAAACAAAGGCGTGGATGAATAAATTAAATCAACTTGGACGAAAAAGCAAATTATTTTAAAACTTCCGATATCGATGAGATTGAAGAAATCTATGAACAAGAGATTTTTGAGCTGAAACAGTTCTTCATGTCCAGAGCACCGATTGCAAAGCTTTTTCGAGGCAGGTTGAATAAATTAAAAAAACTTCAAAAGGCCTATGATCAGGGAGATTCCAGTCAAAACAAACAAGATTTTGAATATGTATTTCCAGGAGAGGAAGAAAATTTATTGATTTCTTACAAAGCTTTTCAAGCAACAAAAAATCAAATTCGCTTAAAAATTGCCAATGAACTCAATGGTTTTAATTTGATTCACTGGGTACAACTTCTGATTGATTTGGAGAAGCACAACGCCAAACAATGGTGCGCGTTCGAAGAAATGGAAGAAGATGAAGACGTGATTGTTTCCAAAGAACCCAATCCGATTGATATGATAGATGCCATTCAGGAGTATGCAGCTTTAGGCGGAAAGAATCTTCAACAATTAAAGAGATTTGAAAACAATCCGCCCAATGTGCTTGTTCAAGAAATGAAACGACTATCTTTGCTTTTTAAAAAATTCTAATGGAAGAAACACTAGAAAAACTAAGAGTTCAGTTGGAGTTAATGGATTGGCCAAATGTTTACTTGTTCAAATTTATCATTCCAAACCAACCAGAGCAACTGGCACAGGTCACTGCGTTGTTTGATGAAACATCCGACATTAAATTTCAACCTTCGAGCAACGGAAAATACACCAGTGTGAGTGTCAAAGAATTGATGCTGGATGTGGATTCCATCATCGAAAAATATAGAGGCGCAGGCTCAATCGAAGGAATTATCTCTTTATAATTAATAAAATCATGTTCATTTTAAGCATCATTCTAGCCAGAACAACCTTTACACAGGTTGCATTAGGAACACTTTACGTTTCGCTTGTTGTCATTATACTATACTTGATTTATCAACGTTTTTTAAACAAAATAAACGTAGACGAGCCCAATCAAGAAAATTATTGTGAACTAATTTATTTAGAAAATGACCTCGCAAAAGGAATTGTAGAGTTTTATTTCATCAACTTGGAGAAAAAGACTATTCGTTTTGAAGTTTTAAACAAGCAATTTGAAACCATGGTTTTGTTAGCAGAAGAAGAGTTTGAGCCCGGACAACACATTTTTCGTTTCGACTCAACGGCTGTTCCAAATGGCAATTATTTTTACCAATTAAAAACCGCCAATCAGCAGACCATGCGAAAGATGATTGTCTCAAATTAGTTTCCGACAAATTGTCAGTGAAAAATCAATGGCAAGCAATTTGCCAATACTAAATCGAATCATTAACTTTATCCTCAAATAAAAAGGATACAATAAATATAAGAATTATGGCATTAGAAATTACAGACGCAAACTTTGAGGAGCTTGTATTGAAGTCAGACAAACCAGTAGTAGTAGATTTTTGGGCAGAATGGTGTGGACCTTGTCGTATGGTTGGACCAATCATTGAAGAAATGGCTGCCGAATACGAAGGAAAAGCAATCATCGGTAAAGTAGATGTAGACAGCAATCCTGGAATCTCTAGTCAATTTGGAGTTCGAAATATTCCTACCATTCTTTTCATCAAAGACGGTCAAGTTGCTGACAAATCAGTTGGAGCAGTTCCAAAAGCACAATTGACAAGTAAGTTAGATGCTTTGATTTAATAAGCAACAACTAATAAAAATTTAAAGGCGATTAAAACTAAGTTTTAATCGCCTTTTTCGATTGCCAAAAAACAACTTAACACACTCACCTACAACTACAAAACAGAGGTAAATTCAGGAGATTTCCATTCGACAAAATAGTGATTCTTTACATTTCACTTCTCCAATCATTTGTCGATTAAATGATCTGGCTTTGATTTGTGCCTTACATTTCAGATTTAGCCTTATCTTTGCATGCATTAACACGAAAATTATGACAACATTTTGGAAGCGTTTACGCTATTATGGAATTGGATTTGGAATTGGCTGTATTTTCGTCTTTTTCTTTTTCCAAAATAGAGCATGTTCCTGGTTACCAGACAATCGAATTAAAAACTCCATTTTAGATCGAACCATCGTGATTCAAGAAGACGAGAGTTCACTTTTGAAAAAGCAAGGAATTCAAGATTCTGAAATCATTGAAATCTTGAATACGGGTAAAATCAATTTCAAAATGAGTGACAAAAGTTCGGGATCTAAAACCTATCTGTTATACAAAGACGATTTAAAATTGTTTTTCACATTGCCCGAAGAAAGCTATGTATCTGAAGTTCGAATTGCCAATGTTCCGGTTAACGAGATCAAAAACAGCACCACAGGCAGTGGAAGATTCATTCACTTTCCCAATGAAGAGAATTTAGTTTTCGTGGACTCTCTTTCCATTTTAGCGTGTCAACAGAAGGAAATGGGCTTGGAAAAAAGTGTGGATATCTTGAAGCAATTGAAAAAAACCGGATCGATCGATTTCTCTAAAACAGATTTTAGCATTCGCCCAAAACCAGAACATTACATTCATTTCAAAGATGGAAAAGGGAGAATGGTCGCGGCAAAAACAATCTGGTACAAGAACCGAATCACGATTTTCGAATTCGATTTGCCTTATGATACTACATGTGAATAGTAATTAGTTCGCGATTGTTGATAATTCATCGATAAATCGGGTACGACTTCCCTTTCTTTTTTTAATTTTGAACAATGGAATTTTCTGCAAAGCAAATAGCTGACATTTTATCGGGAGAGGTAGTCGGCGATTCAAACGTAACCGTTACCGGCCTATCTAAAATTGAGGAAGGAACTTGGGGTACTTTATCTTTTTTATCCAATCCAAAATACGAGGAATACATCTACAAAACAGGTTCTTCAATCTGCATTGTAAACAAATCATTTGAAGCCTCACAACCCCTTCCAGAAACCTTGACCTTGGTTAAAGTTGAAAATGCCTATTCTAGCTTTGCAAAATTACTTGAGTTTTACAACCAACTTCAGCTAAAGCCCGCTAAAATCGAGCAACCATCTTTCTTCTCTGAATCCGCGTCAGCCGGCGAAGGTCTTTACCTTGGCGCTTTTGCCTACGTAGGTGAGCATGTAAAGATTGGAGAAAATGTAAAAATTTATCCAAATGTTTACATTGGTGATCACGTGACCATTGGCGATAATTCCATTCTTTTCCCTGGTGTCAACGTATATGCACACTGTGTAATCGGTCAAAATTGCATCATTCATTCTGGCGTAATCATTGGTTCAGACGGATTTGGATTCGCACCAAACGAAGCAGGAGAATACCAGAAAATACCCCAAATCGGAAACGTTATTTTAGAAGACAACGTCGAGATAGGTTCCAACGCTACCATCGACAGAGCAACCATGGGATCCACAATTATCCACCGTGGCGTTAAGATTGACAATTTGGTTCAGATTGCTCACAACGTAGAAATTGGAAAAAACACAGCAATTGCATCACAAGCAGGAATTGCGGGTTCTGCAAAAATTGGCGAACAAGTTCAAATTGGTGGTCAAGCAGGAATCGCAGGACATCTTCACATTGCTGACGGAACGCAAATCGTAGCTCAATCAGGCATACCAAATTCGGTGAAAAGAAAATCGGTTTTGATGGGATCACCAGCAATCAATATCGAAGATTATAAAAAATCATATTTTGGGTTTAGAAAATTGCCTTTTATCTTGAAAAAGATTCAGGAATTTGACAACTACATAAAAGCAACAAAAAAAGAATAAACACATCATGGCAGATAAGCAACTGACGCTGAAAGCAGCGATTAAACTGAACGGTATTGGACTTCACACTGGGGAAAAAGTAACCTTGGAAATTTGTCCTGCACCTGAAAATCATGGTTACGTTTTTCAACGTATTGACATCGAGGGTGAGCCGACTATTAAAGCTGATGCAGACCTCGTTGTGTCCACGGATAGAGGAACAACTTTGGAGCAAAACGGCGCGCGTATCTACACTTCAGAACACGTACTTGCCGCTTTGTACGGAATGCAGATCGACAATGCATTGATTAAAGTTAACGGACCTGAAATGCCGATCATGGACGGAAGTTCCTGGCCCTTTGTTCAAGCAATTGAAGAGGTGGGTGTGGTAGAACAAAAAGCAGATAAAAATTACTTCGAACTCAATGAAAACATTCCTTGGGAAGATGTAGAGAAAGGAATTGAATTTTTAGCGATTCCAGATAAAAACTTCAGAATCACCGTCATGGTAGATTACAATTCTCCAGTTTTAGGAACGCAGCACGCAAGCATGTACCACATTGGAGAATTTAAGGAAGAAATTTCCAGATGTCGAACATTTGTATTCCTCAGAGAACTCGAATTTTTAGCAAAAAACAACCTGATCAAAGGGGGAGATTTAGACAATGCGATTGTTTTGGTTGAAAGAAATGACATCCAACAAGAAGAATTAGATCGCCTAGCGAAGTTGTTAGGTAAGGAAGATTTGAAGATACAGGTAGAAGGAATTGGCGTCTTAAATAGCACCAAACTTCAATACGAGAATGAGCCTGCAAGACATAAACTCTTAGACATCGTTGGAGATTTAGCCTTGGTTGGTCGTCCCATCAAAGCACATATCTTAGGTGCACGAACCGGACATTCTGGAAATGTCCGTTTTGCGAAAGTACTGAAGGAACAAATCAAAAAACAAGAAGGTGCTAATAAAAAGCATTTCGACTTGGAGAAAACACCTTTGTACAACATCAACGACATCGAAAAAATATTACCTCACCGTTACCCATTTTTATTGGTGGACAAAGTAATGGAGATTACGGACGACGGAATTGTTGGGGTAAAAAATGTAACCATGAACGAACCGATGTTTCAAGGTCACTTTCCAGGAAACCCAGTTTTTCCAGGAGTTTTACAAATTGAAGCTACCGCACAAGTTGGTGGGATTTTCGCATTGAGCAAAGTGGAAGAACCAGAATTATACTCTACCTACTTCATGAAAATTGACAATGTGAAATTCAAACAAAAAGTAATTCCAGGTGATACCTTGGTATTTGAATTAAAGCTGATCTCCCCGATTCGCCGCGGCCTTGTTCACATGGCTGGAAAAGCATATGTGGATGGAAAATTAGTCATGGAAGCAGAAATGCTTGCACAAATTATAAAAGATAAAGTATAAATGATAAGTCCGTTAGCAAATATCTCTGCAGATGCAAAACTAGGTCAAGGTGTTGTTGTTGATTCATTCTCAACTATATTTGAAGACGTTGTTATTGGCGAAGGAACGCGCGTTCATCCAAATGTTACCATTTATCCGGGAACTAGAATTGGCAAAAACTGTGAGATTTTTCCGGGTGCTGTTATTGGTGTTGTTCCCCAGGACTTAAAGTTTAACAACGAATACACCACCGTTGAAATTGGTGACCATACCATCATCCGCGAATGTGTAACGATTCACCGAGGAACCAATGACATGTACAAAACGACCATTGGTTCTCACTGCATGTTGATGACCTACGTGCACATTGCACACGATTGCCAGATTGGAGATCACGTTATTTTAGCGAGTTACGTTGGACTTTCAGGACACGTAGTCATTGATGATTATGCAATTTTGGAAGGAAAAGTAGCAGCGCAACAATTTGTACGCATTGGAGCACACAGTTTTATTGGTGGAGCATCTTTGGTTCGTAAAAACGTTCCCCCATACATCAAAGCAGCACGTGAACCGATGACATTTGCAGGTGTCAATTCTGTTGGTTTGAGAAGAAGAGGTATTTCAGACGAAGATATTCGGGAAATCGAAGACATTTACAGAGCCATTTACGTTCAAAACAACAACGTTTCAAAAGGACTTGAGGTGATCAAAGAAACCATGAAAGACAGTCCTATTCGCAAAGAAATAATTGATTTCATTGAAGGTTCCGACAAAGGAATCATCAGAGGAATGATTTAAGAAAAATCGCGTCACGGTTATTTATTTTCAATTTAAAATACATCATGAACAGAGGAGACATCGTTGAACTGGATATAACTGGTTTTGCATTTGGAGGAAAAGGAATCGCAAAAATCCCAACTGAAGACGGAGATTATGTCGTTTTTGTGGAAAATGCATTCCCCGGTCAAAAGGTTCTTGCTAAAGTTGATAAGAAGAAAAAAAGATATGCAGAGTGCAAACTCATTGATGTAATCGATCGTTCACCCTTAGAGGTTGTCTCCGATTTTCAAGAAATTTCTGGAGCACCTTATATATTTGTTCCACTTCCAATTCAAGAAGAGTGGAAGAAAAAGACAACGTTAGAATTATATACTAAAATTGCTCAAGTTGAAAACATCGAAACTATTTTTGATGAATTCATTTCTTCCCCGTTGGATTACAATTACCGCAATAAAATGGAATACAGTTTCTCTTCCATTGAGCACGATGTGATTACGGGAGAAGAAAGAGACGAAACTTTTGCCTTAGGCTTCAAACGCCGTGGAACGTGGTGGAAAGTTGAAAACCTCAACAAACAAAGCGGTTTATTTGATGAACAATGGGAAAACGAATTGATTCAAGTTCGCGATTTCTTGAAAGCTACCGGTTTACCAGCGTGGCATCCACCGAGAAAAGAGGGATTCTTTCGCCACATTGTGGTACGCAAATCATTTTACCAAGATCAATTGTTGATCAACTTAGTTACTTCCTCACAAGATGTGAAGGCATTCGATGTGGAAGCGTTTTCAAAGTTTTTATTAAGCATTTTGGGTCCTCGCTTGGCAGGATTTCAACATACCATCAACGACAACGTTGCCGATCGTGCAAAAATCGAAAACGGAGCATACAAATTAATTAACGGTCAAGATGTAGTGATTGAAAAATTATTGGGTCTTGAATTTGAAATCAGCATGGAAAGTTTTTTCCAAACCAATCCTAAAAGTGCTGAATTCCTTTATAACAAAGCGTTGGATTATGTCTTTGAAGACAATCCCTTAGATGGGAAAGTGGTGATGGACTTGTTTTGTGGAACAGGGACCATCGGACAAATTCTTTCTCAACGCGCTAAAAATGTTTCCATCATTGGTGTAGACATTGTGGCGGAAGCCATTGAAGATGCCAAGAAAAATGCGAAAAGAAATAACATCAAAGGAATTCAGTTTTACGCTGCTGATGTTGGAAAATTCTTATTTCAATATCCACAATACGAAGGAAAAATCGGAACCATTGTTTTGGATCCGCCGCGTGCTGGAATTGCGCCAAAAACACTTCGCAAGGTCATGCGACTTGGAGCGGACAGAATCGTTTACATCTCCTGTAACCCTTCCACACAGGCAAGAGATACCGAGCAATTGGAAATCGCAGGATACGACTTAAAGAAACTTACCTTGGTTGATCAATTTCCGCATACCAGTCACATCGAAGCAATCGCCATGTTTGTGAAAACAGCTCGATACGATATCAACGAAATTTAAAGTGGATTTAAAGCTAATTAAAAGTACGCTTAAGCTCATTTAAAAACCTATTTCATTTTGATGTAGGTTTTTTTGTGTCCAATGATTTATTTGAGGTACCTGGTTTCATCTCTACCAACAAAAAAATCCTGATTAAAATAGCTTTTCAAAACTATTTCAATCAGGATTCAGTCATTCTATGATACGTCGATTATCTCAATAAAGTCACGTGACCCATGATTACTTTTCGAGCATCTGATAAAGTTGTTTTAAATTCAATTTTCCAAGTGTAAGAACCAACCTGAACATGTCCTTCACTTCCAGAGTAAGTTCCATCCCATCCGAAATTGTGGTCTAAAGATTCAAAAACTAATTCTCCCCATCGATTGTAAACAGACAAGCGATAACTTAGAGGTTCAAAACCACTTGTAAATATCGGTTTAAAAGTTGGGTTAAATTCATCTCCATCGGGTGTAAATGAGTTTGGTACATAGTACACCAATTCATCCAACACTTCGATAATCACTTTTGATGTATCTCGACATCCTTCTTCAGAAATAGCAACTAAAGAAATCTCATAGGATCCTGCAACGGTTGTTGGGAATTCATGTCCGGGTGCAAACTGTGTATTAATTGGTGAACCGTCACCAAAATTCCACTCGTACATTGTTGCTCCAGAAGAGATATTTGTCATTTGGGAATAAGATTCCAGCGCTGAAAGCACCTTCGGATTTGCGGTAAATTCAGAAATCGGCTGCGGATTTAAACAAACCAAAGAAGCATAGGTTATTTCGTTGGTACAACCGTTTGGAGTTGTTTTCTTCAACGTAACATCGAAACATCCTGGAGCATTGTATGTTGTAGTTCCCAATGGTCCAGTCGTAGACGTTTGTCCATTACCGAATGTCCACAGATAGGTATCCGTCGTTAGGTTGTCGTCTAAGAAATTAACTTCCAAAGGCAAACATCCGGTTACTTTGTCAGGTGTAAAACTAACTATTGGCAAAGGCGTGATTGACAAGGTCATTTGATCCGTATTGGTACATCCTGCAACCGTTGTTCCTATAACTGTATAAGTAATAGGCGCAACTCCTGAAGTAGTGAATGGAACACCATTTGTGACGCCGTTATCCCAAACATATGAATCAGCACCAGACCCCAAGAACACAAAAGTTGAGTTTTCACAAACTGTAGAATCTTGACCTGCACTCACGTTCGGTATTGGATTGACAACTACGGTCATGTTCACTGGTGTTGCTCCGCATTGATTTGGATCTGGAGTAAACGTGTAAGTTGTTGTAGTCGTAAGATCAATCGCCGGTGACCATGCTCCTGTTATTCCATTGGTAGAAATAACGGGCAAGGTAAATGTTTCACCTGCACAGATTGGAGCTACTTGATCAAAAGTAGGAGCTCCGCCTGAAATTACATTTAAAACAGCTGAAGAAGTTACAAAACAATCAACGTCTTCAATTAACTCATAAGTTACTGTATACGGTCCACCTACAGTACTGGTAGATGGATTGATTGCGCCAGTTGTTGGATTGAGTGATAATCCTGGAGGTGTAGAAGTAAATGTTCCACCAAGATCTCCAGTTTGAACCGCCGGAATATTCGTGTCCGTATTACAAAGCTGAGCTGGATATGAAATGGTAGAAGTTAATGGGCAAGGAGTTACGATGTTACAGTTCGTTGTAGCAGCTCCTCCTGTTTGGTTAAAATCAATGTATCCACTAGACTGGCTATAATTCGTCAAAAGAATGATGTAATATTCTCCTGCTTGCGCTGGTGGCGGAGTTGATTGTCCACCACTGTATCCACCTGATGTTCCTAAACCGAGTGTCTCAGTTGCACTCGCACTGTAACTACACTGCAAAGGAGCTTGTCCGTTCATTACTTGTTGACAACCTGTAGCTAAGTCGCTAAAAGGTCCCCACATAGCGAAGTCAAGATCTAATGTACTTCCACTTCCGTTCGGTCCGGTTGTTTGTTTCATGGTAATTTTCAAATCTCCCCCCGTATCAATTTGCATGTGGTACCAAATTGGTTTTGGTTGAGTGTATAAACAACCGTAATTCGGTCCACTTGGCGAGTTGTTCGGCCCGGGATTATTTGGATTGTTCGGGAAGTTGTAAGTTGATCCCGTACAAAAAGGATTGGAATCAATGCAAGTTGTACCTGTTGGTTGTGCATTCGCAAACAAAGTAAAAAGCAAACTTGCAACGAATAGCAATCCGCTACTAAATTTATTTTTGATGGATTTTGAGTATGTCATGATTTATCGGTATCTTATTATTTAATTACTCAACGGAGTAATTGTAACTATATAACTTGTAGTGCCTACTCTAAAGCTCTGAATTTCACTGCTGTAAAAATCAAAATGATATTTAAGCGGGTTAAAATTATTGATGTCAAATCCTTCTTGGTCATAGGTTAAACTTGGGTTGTATTTATTTTTCAAACCAACCGTTTGAAGTGTCTCATAATTAGTGGCCAACGACCCCATATCACTGATGGATACTTGAGATAAATTTTGGCTATAAATAGATAAATGCTCTGGCGTTTGATACTCAACAACATCTTGATAAACTTCTAAAGCAAATTGCGCTGTTTTAGGATGAAGGCTAGTAGAGTTATTGATTGCGTTTTGAGCAAATATTCCATTTGTTAGAAACATTGCCAAAACAAAAAATATAGAATTTAATTTTGTAGTCATTGTAGAATTGATTATTTTTAAAATTACTAAATTCACTTACGTTCAAACTAAAGACGCTTACATAAGAGAAAGGATGCCTTGGAATGGTTAATTTATTTACTTTTTCTTAAATACTTTAAAGTATACGCTTCTTTCGAGTCTTTTTCAGGAATATAATTGTATTCCCATTCAGCTCGAGCAGGAAGACTCATCAAAATGGATTCTGTTCTTCCTCCTGAATGGAGTCCAAATTTAGTCCCTCGGTCGTTGACCAAGTTAAACTCCACATACCTCCCTCTTCGCAAATTTCTCCATCTGATCTCTTCCTCAGTAAAAGGCAGGTTTCTTCCTAAATCACATTGTTGTTTGTAGATGGACGGAAAACTTTTTCCCAAATCGATTGCCAAATCAAAAAGTTGTTGTTTGGTCATTTTCGTGTTATCTTCTGATTGGTGATCGTAGAAAATCCCTCCCACTCCTCGATTTTCATTTCGATGTGGAATGTAAAAGTAGTCATCTGCCCAAACTTTGTATTCATCATAAATCGAATCGTTGTATTTATCACAAATATTCTTCAATTCAGAATGAAATAAATCAGCTTGATCTGCAATCACATAGTGGGGCGTCAAGTCAATCCCTCCACCAAACCAATATTTACCATCGTCGATTTGAAAATAGCGAACATTCATGTGAATAATCGGAACGTGTGGATTAATCGGGTGAAGAACAATGGAAACTCCTGTTGCAAAAAAAGTATCTCCTTCGTGTCCCAATTGCTTTTTCATTTCGGAAGTTACTTCTCCATGAACTGCAGAAAAAGCAACACCTCCTTTCTCCAATAATTCTCCGTCAGTAAGGGTTCGAGTTCGCCCGCCACCTCCCAGTTCACGATCCCATAAATCTTCCGTAAACAATGCCTTTCCGTCGAGTGTTTCCAACTCTTTACAGATATAATCTTGTAAGTCTTGAAACTGGCTCGATATAAACTCTTTAGTCATAAATCAAGTCCATTTTCACAATTTCATAATCTTCTTGTTTCAAAATGAAACAAGCTTTGTTTTCCTGTCCATTCCCGTCCTTCGAATTCTGAATTTCAATTGAATTCATGATTCCAGCTTTCGGATTTTGTCCCATTAACATTTTATTGATAAAGTAGAAAGCAACATCAAAACCTTGTGCAGCATATTTAGACAAATCTGCATTGTATTTTGATCTGTATACAGATGTTAAATGCTTGGTTTCAGGATAGGTATAATTAAAATCATTCGCTGAAGCATAGTGGAAATTGTACTTGTTTTTCAAGTAACTTTTAATGTCGTCAAAATTACTCCACTCTTTGGTTCCAAAAACGGTTAATTTTCCAGCGCCTGCTTTACTTGCTAACTTATTCAATTCGGTCATGAACTTCAAGGAGGTAGTTTTGTCTCTCGAAGGTACAACGAACGTGGTGTTTACTCCTTTTCGAATGTAAGTACCTAATTCAGAAATATTCACTTCTAAAAGTTTTTGTTTCGAACCTTCGTTGGTCAATTTCATGAAATGCTGTCTGAAAGCTTGATACAACTCCTCGTCTTTCGCAGTGGTTTTAACCAGGATTACTTGGTCTTGGCTGTGTGACTTAACAATGTATTTTGCCATGCTCTTTACCAACGTAATATCAGAAGTAACCGCATTAAAAACATACGGATTGTCTTTCAAAATATCTGTCTGAGCGACCACCGGTGAAATCATTCGAATTTGATTCACTTTACACCATTTTGCCATAAAATCCATCCCATTCCCTAAGAAAGGTCCGATTGCTAAATCAGCCGAGTAAAACCCTTTTTGATTCAGGGTCATTTTCAGTTTGGTGGTATCTACAGATCCGTCGATTACCTCTACGCGTGCATTCAACCCTAATCGTTGCAAGGAATCCAATGCAATCTCTGCTCCCATGTAGAAGTCCAATGCAATGGAAGACAAGCCGTCTTTTGCTTTGTCTAAATTGAATGGTAAAACCATCAAAACCAAATACTCGTCCTTGCTTTTGAAAATTAACTCTTCATCCACTTTGCGTATCGGTTCATTTTTTATTTCACGAACTTCAACAGCGGTGTATTTTTCTTTCTTCAAAGGAATTTTCAACTCATCTCCCTTTCTAATTCTTTGGTTCCTCATGCCGTTGAATTCTTGAAGATCTTCCACCGAAACCATGAAACGTTTCGAAATACTGTATAAGGTTTCAAATTCTAAAACTGTATGAACGATCACTGTGTCGTGAAAAGTGATTTTATTTTGCTGTCTGACGATCGGTTTTGTTTGGACTTCTTGAATCGTACTTTCAGGAATAATTAAAACTTGCCCAATGTTTACACCTGCTTCAATTCCCGGATTGGCCTGTACCATTTGCTCCATCGTCACCCCATATTTTCTGGAGATACCGTACAAAGTCTCTGACTTCTCAACCAAATGTGTTTTTTGATTTTGAACAGGTATGACCGGTTTTTTCGCTTCTTTATTGGCCGGAATCAGTAGTTTTTGTCCTTCCTTCAAGCCATTCAGCACTTCAGGGTTCGTTCCAGCAATCTGATCCGCAGTGACATCATACAGTTTGGTTAAACCATAAAGCGTATTTCCAGTTTGTACAAAATGGATGTAATACTTTTTACCATCTTTCCATTCCACCTCAGCTACTTCAGGTTGTGCAAACGAGTAGCTTGCTATAAACAAGAAGAATAGGCCTATAAAATTTCTCATATTGATTTCAATTAAATACTTATGTAAATTGTATTACATAAATCATTCCCATTCTATCGTTGCAGGTGGTTTTGAACTAATGTCGTAGGTTACGCGATTAATTCCTTTCACTTGATTGATAATTTTATTGGAAATTTTAGCTAAAAACTCATACGGTAAATGACACCAATCTGCCGTCATTCCATCCGTAGAAGAAACTGCACGCAAAGCAACTGCATTTTCATACGTTCGCTCGTCTCCCATCACACCTACGGTTTGAACCGGCAAGAAAATTGCACCAGCTTGCCACACGTCGTTATATAAACCGTCTTCTTTCAATCCGCTAATGAAAACGTGATCTACTTCTTGTAATATTTTCACTTTATCAGCGGTAACCTCTCCTAAAATACGAATCCCTAAACCTGGTCCAGGAAATGGGTGACGTTCTAAAATTGCTGGAGAAATATCCAAGGCTTTTCCAACACGTCGCACTTCGTCTTTAAACAAAAGCTTCAGAGGCTCAACCACTTTCAACTTCATGTAAGCGGGTAAACCACCGACGTTGTGGTGCGATTTTATAGTTTGAGATGGTCCACCACTAAATGAAATGGATTCAATAATATCTGGATAAATCGTTCCTTGACCTAACCATTTTGCGTCTTCAATCAATTTTGACTCTTCATCAAAAACATCGATAAACACTTTTCCAATGGCTTTTCTTTTCAATTCAGGATCTGTCAAGCCTTTCAATTCGGCGTAGAACTTTTGAGAAGCATCCACCCCTTTCACGTTCAAGCCCATTCCTTTGTAAGACTCTAAAACAGATGCAAATTCGTTTTTACGAAGTAAACCGTTGTCAACAAAAATACAATGCAGGTTTTCGCCAATTGCTTTGTGTAATAATACCGCCGCAACAGAGGAATCAACACCGCCAGACAACCCCAAGATTACTTTATCCGATCCGATTTGAGCTTTCAATTCAGCAACTGTCGTTTCTACAAAAGAACCGGGTGTCCAATCTTGTTTACTATTGCAAATCGAAACGATGAAGTTTTTCAACAACAAGGCACCTTCAGTAGAATGATAAACCTCTGGGTGAAACTGAATCCCATAGGTTTGTTCGCCATCAATTTGATATCCTGCTATCTTCACGTCGGAAGTACTCGCAATGATTTCAAAATTAGCAGGAACTGACTCAATGGTATCACCGTGTGACATCCACACCTGAGAACCAACGGTCATGTCTTTGGTCAATGCATGCGCTTGATTTACAGCAGACAAATTAGCTCTTCCGTATTCACGTATCTCAGAAGATGATACTTTTCCGCCGTAGTTTTGAGCGAGATACTGAGCGCCAAAGCAAACTGCCAACAAAGGGTATTTTCCTTTAATTTCTGACAAATCAGGTTTTGGAGCATTTGGATCTAAAGCTGAAAATGGAGAACCCGATAAGATTACTCCTTTAATGTTGTTATCAAGTGTTGGGATTTTATTCCATGGGTGAATCTCACAGTACACGTTCAATTCCCTTATCCTTCTCGCAATCAGCTGGGTGTATTGCGATCCAAAATCAAGTATCAGTATCATTTCTTGCATTCAGCAAAGATAATGCGAATCTCTATAAATTTCAGAAATTTGCAGAGTTTTTAATAACAATAAAATGTTAGTTATTGGAAAGTGGTTCAAAAAAGAAACGAAGAAATAGAATCAATCTATTTCTTCGTTTCAAATATATTTATTCTCCCAATCGATTCATGATCTTATCACTCACTCCAGTAGATGAGTAACCACCATCGTGGAAAAGGTTTTGCATGGTCACCATTCTCGTTAAATCTGAGAACAAAGTCACACAGTAATTTGCACAATCTTCAGCGGAAGCATTTCCCAAAGGAGAGATTTCATCTGCATAATCGTAAAAATCACCAAAGCCCTTGATTCCTGTTCCAGCAGTTGTTTTTGTAGGCGATTGAGAAACCGTATTAATACGTACTTTCTTGTCCATTCCGTAATGGTAACCAAAGCTTCTTGCGATTGATTCCAACATCGCTTTGATATCTGCCATGTCTGTGTAAAAAGGATACGTTCTTTGTGCTGCCATGTATGTCAAAGCAACAACACTTCCCCACTCACTGATTGCATCCATTTTCTTCGCAACAGCCAACATTTTATGTAAAGACATTGCAGAAACATCAATTCCTTTCGCAAAGTAATCGTAATTTGAATCTTCGTACGCAATATTTTTTCGAATGTTTACACTCATGCCAATGGCGTGTAGAACGAAATCAATTTTACCCCCTAGAATTTCTTGCGCTTCTGAAAATAAATTGGTCAAATCTTCTACACTCGTTGCGTCTGCTGGAATGATTTTTGAATTGGTCTCTTCAGCCAATGCGTTGATTTCACCCATTCTCATTGCAATCGGTGCATTTGTCAAAACAAATGTTGCACCTTGCTCATGCGCTTTCTGTGCTACTTTCCATGCAATTGAATTTTTATCCAATGCACCGGAGATAATTCCTCTTTTTCCTTTTAATAAATCGTTTGCCATAATATTTTAGCTTTGGGACAAAGTTATAAAATTTTGAATGTGAAGGTTCAGTTTTAATTATTTTTAAACCTCCAAATACATTCCGTCGTATGCTACGTGTACATTTTCAGGTAGTTCCTGCTCAATGTCTTGGTGTTTACCGAACAAATGAGAAATATGTGTTAAGTATGCTTTTTCTGGTTTTACTGCATCAATAAATGCCAACGCTTCCTCTAAATTGAAATGAGAAATGTGCTGAGAACGATGCAAACAATTTACAATCAATACCTTTGAACCTTTCACCTTTTCCATTTCTTCTGGCGCGATTGTTTTTGCATCGGTGATGTACGTAAAGTCGCCAATTCGAAATCCAAAAACAGGCATTTTATAGTGCATCACTTGAATCGGAGTAACCTCTACGCCGTTGGACAATTGAAACTTTTCATTCTGAATGCGATTGAGATTTACACTGGGAACGCCAGGATATGGAACTCCAGAGAAAACATAATGAAACTCTCTGCGCAAAGCAAATTCAACTGCCTCAGAACAAAACACCTCCATGTCTCTCCCTTCGCCGTAATTAAATGCACGAACATCATCCATTCCAGCAATATGGTCTTTGTGCTCATGCGTAAATAAAACCCCCCGAAGTGATTTCACTTGTTCGCGCAACATTTGGTGTCTGAAATCAGGTCCTGTATCAATTACAAAATTCTCTCTTCCAACTCGAAACAAAATAGAACTTCGAAGCCGGTTGTCTTTTGGGTCAATAGACGAACAGACATCGCATTCACAGGTGATCACAGGTACACCCTGAGAAGTTCCAGAACCCAGAATTCTCACTTCAATTCTCTCAGTCATGATGCTGCTATATTGATTTTTGTCTTATTGCCTGAATCAGAATTAAAAGCCATCCCACAATCATAATCAATCCACCAATCGGCGTAATGGGGCCTAAAATCTTTGAAACTGGTACCTGCATCAATTCTTGAAGAGTCATTCCATAAATGGAGCCCGAAAACAACAACACTCCCGATAAAATAAACCAAAAAGAGGGCTTGATTGAAAAACGAAAAAGCACACTTACTCCAGCTAGAGCTAACAAGCCTACGCCGTTGAATAACTGATAGCGAACAGCTGTTTCATACGCATTTAACTTTTCGACAGAAACCTTTCCTTTCAATCCATGAGCGCCGAATGCGCCTAATATAATTCCGACGATTATCAAAATCAAACCGGCTAAAATAAATTTCTTTTGTTGGTCGTTCACAATGGTGTTTTTAAAATATTCTTGTTGTAAAGATAACAATTTGAAATATAAAAGACAGCTAATTGTTAAAACTAACTGTCTTTTATGTTTGCATTTTACAGGATTCAATCGACTTATCTGGTGAAATATTTTCTCACTTCATTTCTAGTACTTGAATACGGAAACAAATCCAACAACTTGTTTGCATAAACCGGATCGGTCATGCGATCGAAACAATACTTCGCTATCTTCACACGATCATTATCGTACGTAAAAGCAGCAACAATTTGGTGCGCTTGATCAGAGTCAATGCACTTGTTTGCCAAGGCATCCATCGCATATTCCATTTTGCGAGCAGAAAAAGGAATGTTATCAATTTCTTCCAATATAGGCTCAATCGTAGGTAAAACGTATTGACAGTTTAGGTTGTTTGGATAATTATTCCCGTGTGGATTCTGATTTCCGTTCGGAGGGTAATGTCCGTTTGGTGGATAGTTTCCATTGGGAGGATACTGACCATTGGGGGTATTTGCACCGGTACCACAGCAATTATTATGAATTGTTCCGTCCGGATGGTAGTGATATCCAGGAGAGCTTGGCCTTGTACATAAATAACACGTTTCCGTATAGGCAGGCGTGTACATCGTAACTTGCATGTTTCTACCGTAATTAGATTGGTGAACACCTGTTACTTCAATCCATTCAAATCTCTTCTGACCTTTTCTCCACGCAACAAATGCCGTGTGTTGTTTAAAAGGTTGAAGCGTTACAAATTCTTGCAAGTTTACGGCCACTCCGTTGGTGTACAGCAATTTTAGTTCGTAGTACGCCGCTGGCATTCCCACCATTTTCAATTGTGTTTGCGGAATTGGGTTTTGCGCAACACCGTTGATGATTAAATAAAAAGATTGACCAGATTTATCTATGATCACCAAATCAGATTTTGGAGCATAGTTTTGTGCGCTTACGCCGAAGGCAAAAACTAGCAAAAGAAGGGTAAGGATGTTTTTCATAGCTTTAAATTTAATGGTGAAACAATTTATTTAACTTAATAGTCCGTATTTCAAAAAGGATACCAAAACTCAACATCGTCATCTAATCCCACGCTTTATTATAAAAGCCTCTCTATTTAACTCTAAAATCGTCCAAATTTGAGGGTACGTACTGTCGGCATACAACAGCTTTAAGTGTCTTGTTTTAGCAATAATTTCCCAAGTTCCCGTGTAATTAATATAATTTGGATCTTTAGCTTTATTAGCTATTTCAAACGAACCATCTGGATTAAATGTAATATAACCTATAAAACTTGTACTGTCTCTTAAATGCTTCGGCTGTTTGTAATGAATTTTTATAAAGTTCACTTGCTCAACATAGAAATCTCTAGAAAAATCATACCACTTACCGATTAAAAGTTTTGTATGAATGCTATCGATGCAAATTTTATTTTGACTGTCTTCACTCCTATTCGATTGACCAAAAGAAAAAAGGGTAACACTAAAAAAAAGGAATATTATACTAGATTTTTTCATCTTCAATATGAAAACTGAGCATTAATTCATCAAGGCTCTGGCGTTTGCCAATGCAGCTTCGTTGATGTTCTCCCCGCTCATCAAACGCGCAATTTCATTGACACGTTCTTCTTCGTTTAATACGGTCACTTGCGTTAAGGTCTGATCCGAACTTTGGGTCTTTTCCACCTTCCAGTGATGCATTCCTTTTCCTGCTACTTGCGGTAAGTGCGTGATTGCCAAAACCTGCATGTGCTTACCCATTCTTTTCAAAACACTTCCAATTTTCTGAGCTACTTCACCAGAAACGCCAGTATCAATTTCATCAAATAAAAGAGTTGGCAATTGCTTTTTAGACGACAATAACAATTGTAACGCCAACATGAATCGAGATAACTCTCCTCCACTCGCCGCTTTTTCAATTGGTTTTGGAGCCATTCCCATGTTAGGGGAAAACAAAAGAGTCAGCTTGGAGAATCCAGTTTCGTCCATTTTATCCGTTTGCTCCAATTCAAATTTCAAAACACTGTTTTCCAATTTCAATTCGGTCAAGATATCAACTAATTGCTTCGCGACTTCAGGACCTTTCTGAACTCTATTGTCATGTAAAGTTTGGGCACCTTGCTGAATCTTTTTATCCAAAATCAGCAGTTCTTTTTCTAACTGATTTATTTCTTCTTCTAAATTTTCTGAACTCGCTTGATTGTTGGTCAGCTCTTCAAAGATTGTTACTAAATCCTCCTGAGACTGAACTTGATGTTTCAACAACACCCGATTGTATTGATCCATTCGCTCCAAAAGCTCCATTTGCTTTTTAGGATCCAGCACCAAACCTTCTATTTGGGCTTCCGCTTCTTCTGAAATATCCTTTAACTCAATTAGAGAAGCAACAATTCGCTCTGACAAACTCTGTAAATTCGGATGCAGTAATTTCACTTTATCCAAATTCGATTTCAACAAGGATAACAAGTCATTCACCCCTCTTTCCTCTGAAACATATTGTACAATAGTCGAAAATCCAGCCTTGATTTCTTCCATGTTTTCAACTGCATTCAATTCGGCTTCCATCGATGAATAGGAAACTTCTCCCAAATTCAATTGGTTCAATTCTTCCCATTGAAATTGATTGTAATCCGCTTCTTGCAATATTTTGGCATACGAAGATTTTAAGTCCGATAGTTTCTTAGTCGCTTTTTTCCAATCACCAAAGTCTTTCTTAAAAGACGATCTCAAAGATGTATTGTCAACCAAGACGTCCAACAATTCCAGCTGAAATTGATTGTTTTTCAATGCCAAGGTATCGTGCTGAGAGTGAATGTGAACTAACTTTTCTGATAGTTCTTTTAAAACAGCCAATTGAACGGGTGTATCATTCACAAAAGCACGTGATTTTCCTTGCGAAGAAATCTCTCTGCGAATGATGGTCTCTTCTGCGTAATCCAAATCGTGTGTATCGAAAAACGGTTCCAACCCAAATCCTTGAATGTGGAAAGTAGCCTCAACAGCTGTTTTCTCCGTTTGATTTCGAATCACCCCGTAATCCGCACGTTCACCCAAAATAAGGTTCAAAGCACCCAACAAGATGGATTTCCCCGAACCAGTTTCTCCTGTAATAACCGTAAACTCAGGCTTGAAATTCAACTGAGCAGCTGCTATTAACGCAAAATTCTGAATATTGATTTGGATGAGCATTATTTAAGAATCTCTTGGTATTTAGATGAGTTTGCGGGATCTACTTTTTTCAACAAATTGGTGACGTCTGTTTTTTCCTTCTGTTCAGCGTCCGAATATAAATTTTTAATTTCATTTAGTTTCGCGGCTGTAAAGTTTAAAACATTCAATGCACTTGGACGAGCAGAGGTTACTTTGCTCAACTTTTCTAAAGCAGTATACATCGATTTTCTACCTTCTGATTTATTGTCGTACAAACGATCCAAGCCCAAACGGTGGTATTCATACGTACACTCTCTCAGCGGCTCGTATATTTGATGTAAAATATTATCCACCAACCAATATCGATTTCTTCTTCCCGATTCATTTGATTTCCAACCAGAATATCCGGATGCTTGAGATAAGGAAACGATTTCCTGTGCCTCATTGAAATAAGAAGTTCCACCTTTTAAACTGTAGGTATCGTAATCCATTCCCAAAATGAAATACGCATAAAAAGCCAAAGTGGATGTTAAGTTGTCTCGAAATTGATTTGGAGCATAAGCCAACATGGCATTTCGTGAAAATGGAAAAGTAAGGTTATCATCTTTAAAATTAAATACCGTGGTATTATAAGCCGAATTAAAAGCTGTTCTACTGGATTGAACTTGTAAGGAACCTTCGTAAACTCCCGGAGAAGGAATTTTGGACACTTGCAATTGAATGTTGCAGTTGATTCGTTCTTCCACTTTGAAATTATCCTTGGTCCACTGTGTGTTGTTCATGAATTCAAAAATCACTTCCTTCATCTGATCCAATACTTCGCGGTCAACGGTAGAAAGTTCTAACTTCGCATCCGTCACAACGGTAACCTGACAATTTAGCTCTTGTGCTTTTAACCCTCCGGTCCAAAGACCGAAAATCATCAAAACAATTCCTTTTACAATTCCTTTCATTTTCAAATGGTTTCTTTCAAGTACTGCACGATATCTTGAGCAACTTCGCGCTTCGACTTTAACTCAAAACTAGTCAAATTATTGTTTTTATCCATGATTTTGATTCGATTTGTATCCACACCAAAACCAGCACCCACATCTTCGAGCGTATTGACAACAATAAAATCTAAATTTTTTCTTTTTAGTTTTCCTTTGGCATGTTCTTCCGCTTGATTGGTTTCCAATGCAAATCCAATCAAAGTCTGGTTTTCTTGCTTGTTTTCTCCTGCCCAAGCTAAAACATCCGGATTTTTAATCAATCTCAAAACCAACTCATCACTTGCTTTTTTAATCTTTTGCTCCGCTTTCTCCGCAGGTCTATAATCTGAAACGGCTGCTGAAAAAACACCGATTTGGCAATCTGACCATTTTTTTTGAACGAGCTCAAGCATCTCTTGAGCAGACTCAATATCGAAGCGTGTCAAATTCGGATGATGTAGTACTTCTTTTGTAGGGCCCGTAATCAGAATCACTTTTGCGCCTTGCTTTAAAAATTGATCCGCAATGTGAAATCCCATTTTTCCAGAAGAATGATTTCCAATAAATCGAACGGGATCTAATTTTTCATACGTTGGTCCAGCAGTAATCAAAACTGTTTTTCCTTCAAAAAACTTCGCTTCATCAAAAAACACGTTTAAATGCTCCATGATATTTTCAGGCTCTACCATTCTCCCTTTTCCGACCAAACCACTGGCTAATTCACCATATTCAGCAGGAATGACATGAACGCTGTCTTTTTCTAAAAAATCTATATTTCGAAGAGTCGAGGGATGAGCATGCATATCCAAATCCATCGCTGGAGCAACCATGACGGGGCAAGTTGCAGATAAATAAGTAGCGGTTAACAAATTGTCACTTTGTCCATGAACTAATTTGGCCATGGTATTGGCTGTCAAAGGAGCGATTAGAAAAACATCAGCCCACGCTCCCAATTCTACGTGATTACTCCACGTTCCATCTTTTTGATTCCAAAAATCAATCAAAACAGGATTTTCAGAAAGTGTTGCGATGGTTAGCGGGCTTATAAAATCACAAGAGGCAGGAGTCATAATACATTTGACTTCTGCCTCTTTTTTCTTTATCAAACGAATTAGAAATGCAATTTTATATGCTGCAATACCTCCTGTGATTCCAAGAAGAATGCGTTTTCCTTTCATTTTACTTCTTCCTCTTCTACATTTCTGATGTAGAGTTTTCCGTCTAACATCTCTTCCATAGCAATGGCAACGGGTTTTGCCAATCTTTCATAGAACTTTGAAATCTCAATTTGCTCGCGATTTTCAAAAATCTCTTCCAAGTTATCTGTAGTAGATGCAAACTCTTGCAATTTCCCAATCAACTCTTCTTTCAATTCCACAGAGATTTGATTCGAACGTTTAGACATTGCTACAATTGACTCGTAGATATTCCCTGTATTCGCTTCAAAATCAACAGTATTACGAGTAACAGTTGTACGCTCAGCGTTGTTGTTTTTAAAATTTACACTCATCAGATTTAATTTTGGCTACTTGTTATATTTACTATTCCTTTATTCAACTTTTCATAGAATCCCTCTACTTCCTTTTTATAAGACGTCGCAGGAAACTCAGCTACAAAGTTACGATATCTTTCGATAGTTTTCTCATATCGCTCCATTTTTTTAGACTCCACACTATTTACAGCCAAATAATATGAGTTTTTCACTAAAATATAATGGGCTTGTTCTTTAAATTCGGATTGAGGAAATGCTGCTAAAAAAGTCTCTGCACTTACCGTGGCCGATTTGTAATTTTCCATTTTAGAGTATAATTTTACTCCTTCAAATTCTTTTTTCTCTAATTTAAATCGCAAACCATCCATTATCAAGTTGCAAGTATCTATCAAATCTGAATACGGATATCTATTGATAAATATCTGTAAATCATTCAAAGCCAATTCAGTTTCATTTTGATCAAGCGTGTAACTTGGCGAGTTTTTTACAGCACAAATTGTAGCTAAGAATGCTGTTTCTTCACATTTCGGACTGCTTGGATATTTATCACAAAATGTTGATAAATAATAAGAAGCCATCATGTAGTTTTCTTCTTCAAAATACGACTTTCCGATTCGGTAATACGAAACCTCACCTTCCCCCGTCTTTGGCATGCGTTGATAGACTTGCTCATACAACTGAACGCTGCGACCAAACTGTTTTTGGTCGTATAGGTTGTTGGCCATTTCAAATTTTCGAGTAAAATCGTCCGATCGGACCATTTTATTGTAGCCCGAACAAGATTGTAGCATTGCTGCTAGCAATAAAAAAAGTATCAAAAAATGCTTCATTGAGGCAAAGTTAATATAAAATAAATTAAGATGTTCTGATATGCCTCAACATTAACCAATAATTAGCCGGTTTATTGCATATTCAGCAATTTTCATTTCCTTTTAAAAAACACATTTTCAAATCTTTTTTATTATCCGTATATTCGCAAACCTGAAAAAATACGTTAAAATGTTAAAAATCGATCTTCACACGCACATCATTCCTAGAAACCTTCCCGATTGGACCAAAAAATTCGGTTACGGAGATTTCATCAATTTAAACCACAACGATGACCGCACCGCAGACATGATGCACGGAGGTCGTTTTTTTCGACGAATTGAGGAAAACTGTTGGGATGAGCATGTTCGAATCGAAGAATATAAAAATTTCAACACACAAGTTCAGGTCGTTTGTACCATTCCAGTTTTGTTTTCGTATTGGGCAAAACCCCAAGAAGGGTTGGAAGTGGCGCAATATTTAAATGATCATATTGCGGAATTGGTCGCTAATTACCCCAAGAACTATGTAGGTTTAGGGACACTTCCCATGCAGGATACTGAATTGGCAATTCAAGAGCTGGAACGATGTAAAAAAATCGGCTTGGTTGGAATTCAAATCGGCAGTAACATCAACGATAAAAACTTAAATGAACCTGAGTTTTTCCCTATTTTTGAAGCTTGTGAGCGACTGGGAATGGCGGTATTAGTGCATCCTTGGAACATGATGGGCAAAGCGAGTATGGAGAAATATTGGCTGCCGTGGTTAGTAGGAATGCCGGCTGAAACCTCCCGCGCTGCTTGTTCAATGATTTTTGGAGGGATTTTTGAAAGACTTCCGAATCTAAGAGTCGCTTTTTGTCATGCTGGAGGTTCTTTCTTACCCACTTTAGGGCGAATTGAACACGGCTTTAACTGTCGACCAGATCTAGTTGCTGTTGACAATAACCGGAATCCACGTACTTATTTGAATAAGTTTTGGATTGACGGAATTACACACGACATCGATTTCTTAAAATACCTGCTAACACTGAAAGATAGCAAGCGGGTCTGTTTTGGAACAGACTACCCTTTCCCGTTGGGCGATTTAGAAATCGGAAAATTCATTGAAGAAAGCGATTTATCAGATTCCATCAAGGAAGATTTATTTTCCAATGCGAGCTTGGAGTTTTTGAATTTGGATAAAAAAATGTTCACTTAGTTTTTAACTAAATTCTTCAATTCTCGTAACTTTCCTTAACTTTAATTTGTACTTATAAAAATCACTCAATGAAAAATACATTTCTTCTGCTTTTATTTACGTGTATTTCAACTCTTTCAGTCTTTTCTCAAAAAGATAAAATCAACATTAAAAAGAATCTGGTTACGGTCAATGATGTTCCCGTTTTCAATTTAGATGTTACCGGAAATGCGCAAGCGATTCAATTAACGAATCTAGATGGAAAGGAATTGGCATATTTTCAACTGCAAGATTTTTACGATTCTCAAGAGATTACGGGTGGAAACCCAAAAGGTCGCGTTATTTATTATGAAGTAACGTTTATGAATGACCAGCAACAATGCGAATTTCAAGCTCCGGGCATGCGGAAGCAATTGGCAAAATTCATCTTGGAAAACAAATTAGTAGTAGATGGTGAAATCAACCAGGAAGCTGAAAATCGTTTGGTTCTAATCCATGGAAAGAAATTTTCAGAACGCAAAAGAAATTCTACAACGATAATTATTGTTCGTTAATCAACTGCATTGTATTTTTTAAATCGTTTCTTTTCTCGAGCAAGATAAGAATTGAATTTCTCTGGCATTGGAATTTCAACCCGTACTTTGTTTCCTGTTTCAGGGTGCTCAAATGCAAGTTCCAACGCAGCTAAAAAAAGACCTTTATCGGTTTTCATCGTCACATCACCTTGGTATAAGTGATCGCCAACAATTGGAAGTCCAAGCGAACTCATGTGAATTCTCAATTGGTGTTTTCTTCCCGTTACGGGAAATAAATCAATCAAAGTCAGCGAAGTGTCTTTCAAAGTGTCGATGTTCTCAACCACTTGGAATCGAGTGAGTGATTCTTTTTCGTCGACTGGGGTTTCAATCGAACCGCTATCTTTAAGCGTCCCCTGAACGATGGCTCGATAGCGTTTTTCAATCGCTCGATCTTCAAACATTTTCCCCAAAGCCACTCGAACCTGACGTGTCTTGGCAATGATTACCAATCCCGATGTTGCAGTATCCAAACGGTGAACGGGCAAAGGCCAACGCATGGCTCCAATTTGTTTGGAGCGTTTTAAGTTGTAGCCCAAAGCATTGAATAAAGTTTTGTATAAGTTTCCACTTACTGGAATTCCAGCCGGTTTTACCACCACGGCTAAAAACTCATCTTCATACGGAATTTCTAACTTTAATTCAAATTCTTTGGGCGGCGCATCTTGCGATTGATACAAGCTAATAACATCCCCTGCTTGAACCCAATAACCAGTGTTTGAAACCATTTCATTGACTCGTACTTGCTTTTTATCAATGGCCTTTTTGATACCTTTACGCGTAGGAATTGCGTCAAACTTTCCAACTAAATAATCAGACAAGCGTTGCGTATTCTCCAAATGTTCAACTCGGTGTTGGGCAATAATCATGTTGCAAAGTTAAGGGAAAGGATTGGAAGTCACCACGTTATTTTATCCGAAAAAAGAAATGTTTTCCTTGGCCGCAATCGCATGCCGTCCTTGAAGTCCACCTGTATGGATGAAAACTACTTTTTTGCCATGATACAATGGTTTTTTCAATTCTTGGTTCAGGGCATAAAACGCTTTGGCGGTATAAATTGGATCCAAGGGCAAATCATGAATCTGCTGTGTTTCTTGAATGAATTGCAATAATTCTGGTGTGTATTTCGCATAACCACCAAAATGAAAGTCCGAATGAACGGTCACTTTTTCAAGCAGCTCTTCTAACATTTCATCCTCCATGAAAAATCCGTAAAACATGGACTTCATTGTTTTGATGGAATGAAATCCCTTCAGAACAGGAACCACGTGTAGCTGACAATTTTCGGGTATTCCCAGAAGTACACCGCAACTCGTGGCGGCGGTTCCTTGCGCAATGAAAACATGGTCGACATCGTTCGGGAGTTCTCTCCAAATTTCCTGACAACCAATGATTCCGTAATAATTTCCGCCACCTTCCGGAACAGCATAAAAACACGGATTTTCTAATTTCAGTTCATCCACGAACATTTTATCGTCGTGTAACGCATACATCTCACGTGTCAAAAACTGCAAATCCATTCCCAGTTCGGCACATCTTTTTAAGGTTTCGTTGGAGTTTGAGTTTAATTCTTCCCCCCGAACAAAACCAATGCTTTTCAGACCAAAAACTTTCGCTGCCGCAGCAGTTGCCACCAAATGGTTGGAATAAGCACCTCCAAAAGTCATAATTCCAGCTGCGCGCAAATGAATCGCTTGTTCCACATTGTACTTTAACTTTCGCCATTTATTACCTGAAATCTCAGGGTGCAACAAATCATCGCGCTTCACAAAAACCTGAATGTCATTGTGAATCCACTCGGAATTCTCCAAAAGTTGAAGTTCTGATTTTTGAGTGTCGATGAAATTGGAAGTTGATTTTACCACAAGTGAGCTGTTTTTTCAAAGATTAAAAGTATTTTTGTCTTCATGAGCGATGATATGTCTGGGTTTTCCAAGAGATCCAAAATGGATCCAGAAGATTTCTATTTGAGTCCGGAGGGATACATAGTATTTACAGAAAAATATCTTCTGAAACGAGGATATTGCTGTAAAAACGGCTGTAAACATTGTCCTTATGGATTCGACAAGAAAACCGGTCGAACAAAAAAAGAGGATTAATCAACGTAAATATCTTCCTTTCGAACTCCATTCTCAGGATACTTCCCTTCATATTGGGATAAAACTTCCTTGATTTTTCGAATATCTGCCTTGGCATCTCCCGTCGGTTCAAACAACGAGTGAAATCCTCCAATTTTCTTTTTGTAATCAATATATCCAATGTAAATCGGAACCTTTGCTTTTAGCGCAATGTAGTAAAAACCTTTTTTCCAATGCGGGTTGTGTTTTCGGGTTCCTTCGGGTGTAAAAACCATAAACATGGTTTCATTTTCAGTAAAGTGTTTCACCGCTTGATCTGTAAAATTATTGTTTGCTTTCCGATCTACCGGAACTGCACCAATACTGCGAAGAAACCATCCTAAAGGCGGGAAGAACAATTCCTTTTTTACCAAATAACGACCATTGACACCGTATTTTGCAAATGCAACTCGACCAATTATAAAGTCCCAATTCGTGGTATGTGGCCCCATGACAACAACCGCTTTTTTAACTCCATCCGGAACGTGCTTGTCAATTTTCCATCCAAACAAGCCAATGATAAAGAACATAATTTTTCCCATGGCACAAAGATACTACTTCGATGTAGAATTGAAAGACCTATTTAAAATTTCAATTAGAAAAGAACAAACAATGTCGCAAAATTTTGAATGAACTCGAATGTCAAACAAGATAATGTAGTTTTCAATTCACAGGTGTATAATTAATATTTAACTTTAGCCCATGAAAATGACCTCCAAATTCAGATCTGTTTTCCTGGTATCAATATCCGTTGCTTTTTTGGCACTATTCCTTGGCGTGGCACGCTTTGTTCTCGTAGAAGACGTTCATTCACATGAAAAGTACATTCCGGATAAAAGTCAATATGCCATTCAAATTCAAGGAAAAGAAATTTTTAAAACATCGATTCACGATTTGTTTTTGGAGTATCCGGACAGAGAAATATTCAACTTACTCCAAAAACTTATCATAGAAGGAACAACGAGTCAAAAGATAAAAGACATCGGAATAAATGTGTTATCAGACGTTTTCATTTTCAATTACTCCACTGCTGGCGGAGAGTTTTTTGGATTTATTTTTCAACTTACCAACTCCAATTCATTTCAAAAAAACTTGTTAGACCAAGTTTCTAAAAATACAGGTGGTGCCTGTAATTCAGAAACTGGAATCTTATTGATGTTCAAACCTGCTTTTGAAAAGACGGTACTTTCAAAAAGTGAAATTGAAAAAGAAGCATTGCAAATTTTAAACAACCCACAACAAGGAAAGTATTTTACAGAAAATCAACTCAGCGACAACTCTTTTTTACTTTTAGAAAAAACAAGCTCCGATCCAACTTCATTTTTTGGAACAGGAAACGTTTCGTTGCATTCTCAAGATTCTATTTTGAAAATCAAGGGGAGTTTTTCTACAAACAAGAAAATACCGAAATCTAATTGGTCTTTAAGGCCTCATGGTTTTCATCTTTCTAGCTCCCTGTTAACTTCTGAAATAAAAGACAGCATTCAGAAACAACTTCAAAAACAAGGCTTTGATCTTCCTAAACCAGCTAAAATCGCTTTTAATTATGCAGGTATTCAAATGGGAAATGGGGGCATTATTCCCAAAGTAGAGCTGTTACTTGAGTTTGACACCGTCGTGCCTAAAAACAAATTAATCGAACCAAAATCATGGAGAAAACTGGGGTTCACCCTTTCTGAAAAATCAGCTCAAGAATATGTCCTAAGCAATGGTTCTACCGAATTTCTCCTCTTATTTTTAGATGCGAAAACTGTATTTATTGGCTCCAATAAAACGAATTTGTCACAACAACAAAACAACCGTCTTTTCCACCTAACTGGTGATGCGAGATACCTTACAAAGATTGAAGGAGGAGGACTGATTGCCATGAGTTTGAATTTATATCCTCCGTTTAGAATCAGTAAAGACTTCGTAGAATCCTTGAAAACATCCGATGTGGAAATTTACACGAAAAATGGAAAATCAATCGTCCGCGGTGAAATATCTTTTCGAGAAAAGAAGTCTGTCACCGTTGAAACCATGCGTCTCTTTTTGAAGTTGAATGAACTTTAAGGTTTTACAGCGGGTAATTCCGTTTTCAACTTCTTAAAATAATCAAAGGACTCTTGCAAGCGTGAACCATACCACGAAAACATTTCCCCGTCCACCAAATGAATGCTTGAGTTGGGCAAAACCGATTGAAGTTTACGTGCATGCTTTTGTTGAAAAGGATAGGGTTCGGAGCTCAAGAAAATCAGGTCTGGTGCCTGTTCTGGATTTGGTATCCATTCTGGATATCGTTCTTGATCTGGAAAGAAGTTGTCCACATCCAAATACGTCAAAAGCTCGTCAATGAAGGTATTCTTTGCTGCGACAAGATACGGATCTTTCCAAATTAAATAGGCTACTTTTGGTCTTTTGCCTTCTGGATTGGATTCCGCTAACAACGCTGAGGAACTCTCTTTAATCCGTTGAACAATCTCAGCAGCTTCTTTTTGCTTATCGCAGACTCCTCCCAACGATGTCATCATCTCCAACGCATCTTTCAAAGTGAAGATGTCGCTCATCCATACTGGACAAATCTGTTGGAGAGCCTCAATATCTTCCTGCGTATTCTCCTCTTTATTACCGATGATTAAATCTGGATTTAAGGCCTTTATTTTATCCACATCCACATTTTTGGTACCTCCTACTCGATCTTTTGTTTGAAACCATTCGTTCGGATGAATGCAAAACTTGGTAATTCCAACTACTTTTTCCTTTAGGCCAATGTCGTGAAGAAATTCTGTTTGGGACGGTACCAACGAAATAATCCGCTTTGGAAAAACTTCCAAGCGGATTATTTGATTCATTTGATCTTTAAATTCCATCTGTTATGACATGCAAGAAATAATATCCTGACGAGAAATGATGTGGTATTTATCATTGCCCAACTCTACCAAAACAGCAGGCGTTTCTTTGTTTATCATCTTCGAAATCGCTTCAATTGAAGTGGAAGTTTGAACGATTGGAAATGGTTTTTGCATAATTCCTGATATCGGTGTATCCACCAAGGAAGGATTTTCAACCAATGCTTGATACGTATGTACATCGTCCAAGGAACCAACAAACTTCCCGTCTTTCATCACTGGAATTTGAGAAATATTATATCCTCTCATTTTGGCAATCGCGTGAGATACTAACTCTTCAGCAAAAACATGCAGCAATGGACTCTCTCCATGTTTCGCAACAATGTCACCTGCTATTTTGTGGTTCTCGTCTAAGAATCCACGTTCTCTCATCCAGTCGTCGTTGTACATTTTACCAACATATCGACTTCCATGGTCATGAAATAACACCACCACCACATCGTCTTCTGTCAAGTGTTCGCCCATTTGAAGCAAGCCTTTGATTGCAGAACCAGCGGAGTTGCCAACGAAAATCCCTTCTTCTCTGGTAATTTTACGCGTATAAACTGCTGCATCCTTATCCGTTACTTTCTCAAAGTGATCGATTACAGAAAAATCTACGTTTGCTGGTAAAATATCTTCACCAATTCCTTCTGTGATGTATGGATAAATCTCATTTTCATCAAAAATTCCTGTTTCGTGATACTTTTTAAATACCGATCCATAGGTATCGATTCCCCAAATTTTGATATTTGGATTTTTTTCTTTTAAATATTTTCCAATTCCAGAAATGGTTCCACCGGTACCTACACCAACCACGAAATGCGTGATTTTACCGTCCGTTTGTTCCCAGATTTCAGGAGCTGTTTGTTCGTAATGTGCTTCTCTGTTGGATAAATTATCGTATTGATTCACATACCAAGAATTTGGAATCTCAGCTGCTAAACGTTTTGAAACAGAATAGTAAGACCTTGGATCTGTTGGCTCAACCGCTGTTGGACAAACAATCACCTCTGCACCTACTGCGCGTAAAATATCCATTTTCTCTTTGGATTGCTTGTCGCTCAATACACAAATCAATTTATATCCTCTGATGATTGCTACCAAAGCCAATCCCATCCCCGTGTTACCTGAAGTTCCTTCAATGATGGTTCCACCGGGTTTCAAAAGTCCTGCTTTTTCGGCATCGTCAATCATCTTAACTGCCATTCGGTCTTTCACCGAGTTTCCAGGGTTGGTGGTCTCCACTTTCGCCAAGACCGTTGCCTTGATTCCTTTGGTTACTTTATTTAACTTCACCAAAGGTGTATTTCCAATGGTTTCAAGAATATTATTGTGTATTTTCATGTCTTTTTCTAATATGTAGCAAAGATAATCAGAACTGCTTAAAAAAACGAATTTTAGGGATTAGAAAGTCAGTTCAGTCTTTGCGTACAATTGTTGTTCCATTTCCTTTATAAAACAAATTCTAAGGTAACGCACCTTAGTATACCACTACCACCAAATATTTGGTGAATTTCCAAAATTGATTAGCATCTAAAATTCTTAACTTGGCGACCTTTCCATCTCTTTCAATCTCATAGGAAGAAACTGGATGATTGCTCACCAAATGTCCTTTTTTGGAGTGAAAAGACAATTCAGAAAATTCATTCTTATTCACTTTTGTAAAATAATCATCGTTCAATCGTTCATTCAATGTTATCTTGTTAGATGAAAAGATTTTCTTTTTCAAATCTACTACGCCGTTCTCCTCCAATTCTCGCTCCGAACCGATGGCGTAGAAAACGGAATTTAACTTGTTGCTGTATTCTTTATTCTGAAGTTCTTTTTGAGTTAGTTCCCGCTGCTGTTCTTGATAAGAAGCAAATAAATCACTGTACTTTACATCCACGTCTTTTAGTTTATTTTCTAATATCGCGATGGTTTTGTCTTTGGACGAGATCTTTTTCTGAAGGCGAGCAATCAATTCTTTGAACTCATTTTGAGCAACCGAGATGGTATCCAAGTGTCTCTGCAGCGATTTCATTTTAAGTGTATTTTCGATCCGCAGCGCATTAATTAATTTTATCTTTTCAAAAAGCGCATTTTTATCACTAAAAG